>ENA-ORDC01000180-ORDC01000180.1-marine-metagenome-genome-assembly--contig:-NODE-180-length-69261-cov-8.696505_pt1 | contig 69261 bp, 74 predicted proteins | sample MGYA00237783_ERZ508515 | MGnify/ENA primary metagenome ERZ508515 (study PRJEB26186, sample SAMN06268792) | marine metagenome | isolation source: Eden Landing Ponds, San Francisco, CA, USA | place...
GAGGTGCTGTACTACCTCGACCAGCCACGAACTGTCTCCGAGATCGCCGACCGGAGCGACAACTACCGCAACACGGTTAACCGCGTCCTCAAGCGGTTTCGCGACCGTGGGCTCGTCGGGACAGTCGACGGTCGCTACGAGTTCAACGCCGATTTCGACCGCCTCCACGAGTTCGCCCGTGAACTCGCACACCATCTGCATCGTCAACGCCTCGAAGCCGTCGCCCCGAAGGGGACGATTCTCTGGGAGGACTACGACGAATTCCTCGCCCAGGCTGAGACGGAGATCGAGGCAGAGGGGTTCCACGAAACCGGCCTCGCTCGATTCGCGGCCTTCGACCTCCAGTTTCTGCTCACCGGCCATCGCTACTACGTCTATTCCGAGGACCTCGACGCAGTCTCGCCGGCGGAGCTCTGCTGTCACACGCTGCTGATCAACGACGGCAGCCGCCACCGCTCGTACTGTCTCCTCCTGCTCAGCCACGTCGACGTCGACGAGGAGGACCTCCGAAAGCAGGCGGCGAAGTATGGTCTCGAAGACGAAATCGACGCCTTGCTCCGCTACCTCGAGACGCACGGCGAGGTCGACGACCACCGGCTTCCGGAGTGGGACGAGTTTCAGGAGCTAGCGGCTGACTACGAGGTGGATCTACCACCATGAGACCAACATTCGGACGTGAGTACATCGAGAACGAATTCCAGCGAATCGGAGACGGGCTATCTGAACCGCTCACGGTCTACCTGATCGGTGGTGGCGCGATGTCGCTGCGCGACCTCAAGGGGGCGACGAAAGATATCGACCTGGTCGTCCCAGATGGCGACGCGTACGGCCAGCTGTGGGCCGTCCTGATGGACCTCGGGTATGCGGAGGTTCAATCGCTGGATCCAGATTACCGGGCGCTGGGGGCGACGAGCTGCGTCGAGAACGACGATGGGTGTCGCCTCGACATCTTCAACCAGCAGGTCGCGAACAAGCTCGTGCTCACCGACGGGATGCAAGAGCGCAGCGAGCCGTTCCTCGACACGGATCGACTGACGGTCCGGCTGGTCAGCAACGAGGATATCTTCCTGTTCAAGGCGATCGCAGGCCGCGACGACGACATCGAGGACATGAATATGCTCGTGCAGGCCGGCCTCGATTACGACGTCGTCCGGGATGAACTCGAAGCCCAAATCGAACGCTTAGGGGATGATCAGTTCGCCACGTTCGCGAACGAGGCGTTGGTCGAACTCGAGGAGCGGTACGGGGTAACCACGCCGATCGAGGCCCGCGTCCAGGAGCTCACGAATAGGTACTACCGGGGGCTCGAAGTCCTCCAGGAACTCGACGAGCCTATGACCGTCGACGAACTGGCCGCGAAACTGGAGCTGGATGCCGAGGAGGTTCGGGACCGGATCGCGTATCTCTCAACGTTCGACCGGGCCCAACGAGATGGCGACACGGTCCGTCCTGTGGAGTAGCTCAATCGTCGCCCTACGGGGAAGGAAGGCGGCCGTCTGGTCGGGGAACGCGGCCCCGTTTGATCTCGTGATCGACGCGGCGCAGGTGCTTGCAGCCGCCTTCGGGTGAACGTTGCTGCCAGTCGGGGCAGGTACACGATTCGTCGATGATGTCGACTTCGTACCTATTGACGGACGCGGACTGACTTCGTAGCGACCACCTTTCGAGAGGAGCGAGACATCCATCGACAGTCGACACCTCACGATGAAGAATTGAATTAAAATCCAGTAGGGACTTGGTTTTGATTGAGGTCGACAGTTTTCGCATCGATTTTTGGACGAGGCTTTTCAAGTAGTTCACAGAACCGCTCAGTATGTTCGAGGCGGTTGAACATCTCCTTGAGCGGGTCTGGCGAGAACATCTGATTACGCGTAAAAACCGCTCGCGCTGTTTCGGTTAAATAATAATACAGTCGATTGTCCGAAGAAGACTGTCTAGTCGACGTAGCTGTCGCGAGAACGCCTACCTTGGCGAGTGTGTCGAGTCGTTCTTGGAGGGTTCCCTCTGAAGTTTCAGGATTCAGGATAATGAGTTCTTCAAGTGAGACAGTGCCTTTCGGATGTGCAACTAAATCCATAATTAGTGGTGCATACCCTTCATCAGATCCGTACCGTTGAATCTCTGCCGCTGTATCTTTTGAGATTGAAGGGGAGTCACGAGATGCCATTGGCTCTAAATAGTGCTAAGGTCTAGCAATGTATGAATATTCGGCCACCACATCACTTGTCCATCGAAGGTTCCGCTCCGCAGCTTCCATGGTCTTGACTTGGTTTGGCGAGTAACGCCAAAACCATCCCAAACCGATTGATACCCTCTAAGAAAGCACTACAGACAACCTGTGTAGTATTTTCTATTATTCCAGATGCTTTTTTACCTCCATCGTTTCCGAAGCTTCTGCTGGAAAGCCGCCTAGCTCTTACCAAACATTAGCACGGACTACTGAGCACTATTTGGTAAGACACACTCAAGATGTAGGGCGCGTATCGGTCACCGGAACCCAATCGAATTGCTCCAGAAGTCCACTGAACCGGCAAAGGACTACCTTACGAGCGAACTGAGTGAGTAATCCTGCCGATTTGTGGTCATGTTCAAATCCCCTGCCACGCCCCGCCGGCGACGAGACCGCCCAACACAAATCCAGCACCATGCGCGAAGATATTCGTGAACGTCCCACCACTGATAGGGTCTTCTGGAAATAGCGCAACCACAACCGTCAGCAGCACTATACCTACCCCGATAGCCAGCCAGATTTCTGTCCACCATGCTTCTCGTCGGTCCCAAGCGTCTCGCCACGATACCGCACGGAGCAGCAACACCCAACTGAGTGCCAGACCGAACGCGACGAGGGTAGTCACCCGAACATCGATCCAGCCGGAATATATCACCGACAGTTCCCAGAGCATGAGCAATACGGCCATCTGCCCAACAGCCTGTGTCGCGGCGAGTCCGACCTCTCGGTTCACCCACATCAAGAACGCAACAAAGACCAGCCCCGCGAACCCTGCCACCACACCGGAAAACCCACGCTCAACCGGCGTCGCCGCCGGCGCGAACCACCCAAGCAGCACATAACTCGATAGACTCACGAGCACTGACAGGACTGTCAAGAACGCCACAGTTGATACCCAGAACCACCGCCGAGCGTTGAGTACCCGACAGAGGATGTATGCCACTCCGGCGATAGCCACGAACCCACCAACGTTCTGAAGCAGATGGGCCCACCCATCGTGCACGTACGCGTGCGTCCACAGTGTCCAGGGAATGAACGCCCCGTGGTCAAATGCTAGCTGGGCCCGTAGACCCGATGGTAAGAGTACGCGGATACCCACGAGCACCCACGCAAGTAGGCTGAGAAGACCGGCGTCGACGACCAGCCGGCGGTCAACGACGTCGGGCATGGGTGTCAGAACGTTAGACCACTCCACAGATGGTCACCTCCAGGGACAGTGAGTCAATCCATACAGACACTCTTCGAGACTCGATACGCCTGTGTTGACCGCAAGCTCGGTTCGCGTTGAGCATCGACAGATCGATATATGCACATCAGGCATATAATAGAGAATCACCGTTCAAGCACCGCTACTGGGTGTTTGTGGCGACCAAGACGGTCTTGGTCACGGCCAAATGGGTGCCACTGCCAGCAGTCACGCTCAAGTAGGCGCCGGACGGTATATCAGACGGCTATGGCAGAGCTGCCTGCCGAGTTCCGGGAGCAATACGACCAGAAGGGCGATACCTTCGAGACGATTGCCGAGATCGTCCTCACGAATCACGGGCGGCAATTCACAGCCGATGACATCGCTGCCAAGCTCGAACCCAAACGGGAAGCGGTCCGGCAACATCTCAAGACACTCGAAGATGATGGCTGGATCGACGGTGCTGATGGCCCCAAACGGTATACCTGGAACACGCAGAATCACAACCCAGCAGAGCAGCAGGCCACTGAGGCTGTGGGGTCGATCACTGACGACGCCCTCGCACTCGCCTCACGAGCGACCAACAGTGTCCCAGAATTCTTTGCTGTTGTCGCGATACTCAGCGTAGTAACGGGGGTGGTGTTAGCTGTGACTGCAATGGTCGCCATCCTGCTGCCAGTGGGTGCAGCAACGCCTCTTTCGTACGCGGCCATCGGGGGTGGCTACGCGCTCGGTGGGCTCGTCACGCTGGGGTTAGTCTGGCTTGCGGTCCAGTGGACGCGTCGTCAGCCTTAAGACAGTCAGAAACAGGACCATCTTCAATACACGCTGGTATCTAACCCTCCACCGTTTCCGAAGCTTTCAGCTGGCAGATTTACTTACCTTACCAAACATACCAGAGGGCTAGAAAGGTATGTTAGGTAAGACTGATTCGACGGTTTCCATTTCTCTCTCAATGGTTTACAGCTCTTTTGGGGTGATTCAAACCCTCCACCGTTTCCGAAGCTTTCAGCAACGAGAGATCACTCGATTTTTCCTTTGGAGACCGCAGAAACAGGGTTAATAGTCGGAAATATCCGACTGAAGGAGATTGTTATCGTTGGCCGTCGACTGGATAATGTTCGCGAGGTCCTCGAAGCGAGATGTCGAAAGAAGGACCTCAAGCACGGCTTTCAGCGGAACGTCAAGCTCATATTCGTGATACCGGCCAGCCGAGAGCCCTTCATTCCGTTCATAGACGCTGATGAGCCCGAGCATATTCATATCCGAGAGGTGGTCGCGAACTCGCCGTTCGCTCACGCTGTCGGCGTCAAGCCGATCGCAAATTTTCGCGTACCGTTCGTAGAGATCACGGGACCGGACGGGGACATCGTCGAGTGCCTGGTGATACGCGAGCGCACAGAGGACGGCATGTCCCTGGGTCGTGAGTTCCTGCATGCCCTCGTAGAGTTGGTTTTTTTCGAGCTCGTCTTGGGCATCCCGGACGTGCTCCTCGGTTACGGTGTCAGAATCGTCAGCTTGCGCGAGTTCGCCGGCCTCACGAAGCAGTCGGATCGCCTGTCGGGCCGATCCCGTGTCCTGAGCAGCAAACGCTGCACAGAGTGGAACAACATCGTCGTCAAGGACACCATCGTGGAACGCTTTCTCGGCGCGGGGGGTGAGAATCGAGCGTAACTGATTCGCGTCGTATGGCGGGAAGAGAACCTCCTTTTCGGCGAGTGTGTCTTTGACTTTCGGCGAAAGATTATCGCGGAACTGGAAGTCGTTGCTTATACCGATTATCACCGGACGGACGTCGTCGACGTAGTCATTTGACCGCGCTCGAGGGAGCCCATAGAGGATGTCGTCGGAATGTCCGATGTTGTCAATCTCGTCGAGGACGATCACGACAGTACCACCGAGTGCGTCAAGTTCCTCGTAGAGGATGTCAAAGACTCGCTGCTGGGAGTACCCAGTAGTACTGATGCGGTCTTTGTCCTGGCTTTCACGGAGCTCGTTGACGAGGGCGACGGCGACTTGGTAGGACGAGGAGAGATTCTCACAGCTGACCCAGACAGTCGAGAGATCAACATCGTCGTACTCGGCAGCATCGGTCTCGAGATGAGACAGCATGAATTTCGTCGCGACGGTCTTCCCCGTTCCCGTCTTGCCATACAGAAAGATGTTCGACGTCGGGCGGTTGTCGATAATCGGCTGGAGGGCTCGCTGATATTTCTCGAGTTCCTCGTCCCGTTCACGAATATCCTCGGGCTCGTATGAGTCGTCAAGTGGTTCAGCGTCAGCGAACACCTGACGATCCCGTTGGAACATCCCCATGATAGGTTGCCACACAGCACAATATGATAAAACCACCGCTTCCTTAGCTTCCGAAGCGTCCTAAGCTAAGTCATTTATATACATCACCACTACCGGTGCTTCCGAAGCTACGTTTCTTTATAACCCCCCCTCACTCCACCATTTCCGAAGCTATCGACTAGAGACATGGTCCCGGCATTAACCAAAAGCTATCTAAAGCCAAAGAATTAAGACAACTACCTCACTACCATAGCCGCACTAGAGCTAAAACAATATTCTAGAAAAAGAATATGTTTAGCGTGAAAGAACAGATAGCGTGTAGCTGTTGATTCTCTCGGCAAGCTATGCTGCATCCGTTGTTACCCCCTTGTTTCTCTCGTGGATAGCTTCGGAAATGGTGGAGTGAGGGTTCCCGTAATCTCCCACCAGCAATAGCTTCGGAAACAGTGGAGGGTTGCTGCACTTCTCGTCCAGACTAGTTTCTGCTTCGAGCTGGTTCCTACTGCCGAAGGAGGCGATTAGATCGAGTTACCACATTGTTCAGCGATTACCCAAACGACGGCAGATTACTGTTCAGGACCAATCTAAACCGGGTGTAGCTCCGGAACTGGTGGAGGGAGCGTTTAACATCTCAATCAAAAGCTTCGGAAGTGACGGAGGGGTGGAATATACGGTGAATCCATATCTTCCGCTGCTTCGAACCTCCCGATAATCCTCCGATGTCGTCTACCTTCCTTGGGATTGCTTCGGAAATTATGGAGGGGGGTTGTCGAATCTTACCAAACATTTATGCTTCTGTTCTTCGATTGTTTGGTAAGAAAATGCCAACCCGTCCCACGGCTCCAGAGTCTTTGCCGCAGTATCTCGCTGAAGGAGTCCCGAAGCAAGACGACGAGGACTTACATGCCCTTCAGGACTGGATCGACGACCTCCTTGAGTACCGCCAAGACGTCGCCGCCGAGGACATCGATGCTAGTGAGGGCGAGTCAATCGAAGCCGTCGAAGAATCGAGCAGTGGGACTGTGGTAATCAAGAAGGTCAGCTGCGGCAAGGATAACTGTAAGTGCCAGTCCGGCGAACTGCATGGCCCCTACAAGTACGTCGTCCGTCGACAAGGCAACAGTCTGGACTGGGACTACAAAGGTCCAGTCTCCGAATAAGATGTCTGTTCCTCTATTGTGATGATTGCTGCTTCTGGCGGATGCTGACGACAGGTATTTGTCTACTCAATTTCACGGGTCGTCAGGTCAATAACATCTGCGTCCCGAAACGCACTCTCGGACAATCCTAACCGGTCTAACAGCGCCGTCCAAGAGACATCCTTTGCTGATTGTTTTCCCATCGACTCATGATCACGTTCGGGCCATCTCGTCCATCCAATCGCCTCATCCACCTGTTTGACCGTCGTGATGACTTTCCCGACTTCTTTTTCCAAACCATCTTCCACTGTATAGACTACAAAAAAGTAACAATAACCTACCGTGTCAAAATACTCTTCTTCTGATTCGACGAGCATCCGCATATGGTTTTGATGCCAGATTCGAAACCGCCCAGATCCTCCTGATGGATATTGGTCGACACAACATTTCACCTCGACACGATACGTCCACTCCTCATTCGACACGTACGTATCGTACCATGAATCCTTGGAGCACGAATGAAATAAAGCGTCCTCATCAAGGACTGCTTTTGCTAGTCGTTCGGCATTATACCCGCGCCCAGAGGCCGTTCCAGGACCGCGCCCTCGAGGTTGATTCGCGCGAAATCCCTGCCGACAATCCTCTAACCTGATTTGTGGATTCATCACCGGCGACTTAGTCCGCCCGGACTCTCTATCGGAGTCTGTCTCTTTTTTCTGATTTTCGCTAGCTGCATCATCGTCGCGTGGCGCCGACTCAGTCATCTTCATCTCTCCATCCTGGTGTTGGTCCCCGAAGATCAGCAGGCCGCCTGGCCGCCGCACACGCTGGGCAGGACGGCGGCGCCGTCACCGTCCCATCCCACTCGACGGCTGTCCACTCGATAGTTGCTCCACAGACAGAACACCGCCAGTCGGCAACCGTGTGTACCTCTGCCAGTTCTGAATGTTGGTGGGCTAGCGTCGGCGTCAACATTGTTGCCCCACCTTCGGCCTCAAGCGCCGCCTCAACCTGCTCACGTGGATACTTAGTCAGTGGGAGAAATCCCTCGTCCGAATACGGACTCTCACCTTCTCCACAGCGCTCTCTGAATGAACAATATGAGCACTCCCACCCGAACGCCGGCGCCGACGGCGGCAATTCATCCTTGAGGCGATATTCACTTTGAGTCGCCGCCCACTCGAGAACTTGCGACCGCCAGAACGTGGGATCGAACTCGACATCCATTGCCACCAACTCGTGCTGTTCGCGATCAACGTAGATTACCAGCCCAGTTTGAATCGAGTAGTTGACCTGCTGGTTGAGCCCGTACATATAGGCGTGAAGCTGCGCTCGGTGGTGGGTAGCGGGCTGTGGATCCGCTTTGTCGACGGTGTCAAGCGAGCGTTTTGCCTTGACTTCTGTCGGCAATAGCGGTTCGCCCTCTGGCGTGCAAACGACTGGGTCTGTCGCACCTCGAATCCGCACTTCGCGAGCGTCAGTCTCGACTTCGTAGTCGACCCACATGGAATTCTGCACATAGGTCCGTGACCTAGATGCATCAGCAGTGACGTCCTCAAGAAACGGCTGGACAAGGTCCTCTTCAATTCGCGTTCCAGCCCAGAAAATACCTCGTGGTGGGTCTTCCATCGTGTTTAGTTAAGCGAATTCCACCAGACAGCGAAGGCTTGCAGCCATGTTTCTGCTGTCGTCGGCTGCACGTTGCTGAAACTATTACTAAACAAAGAAGTACGTCGTTTTACTTCTCTAAATATACGTTCAACAGCATTCCGATTTCCATGACGAACCGTCTGAAATCGGAGCCCTGCTCGGCGGAGTGCTGTCGCTAGATGCTGAGCGTAATCGACGAGAAACACGGCGTCGGAGACATCGTGTTTCTCCTGCAGCTCCCGTAGAAAATGCTGTGTTAATACGGTTGTAGTGGTCGTAAACAGCCGTATATGCAGGAATTTGTTCGTGTCTGGATCGACAGCAGCGTACAGCCAAAACTGCTGTCCATTGATTCGGATCACGGTTTCGTCGAGCGCAACGTGATCCGGACTGGCATCGTCGGCCGGCTGTAGACCGGCCTTCTGCACCCAATCATGTACGGCTTTCCGTGACCGTTTGGCACCGAACTTCTCAAGTTCCCGAATGGTATTCGAAAGTGATAGTCCAGACAGATGGAGCCGAATACCGAGCTTCATCAGCTCACTCGGTGTCCGCTCTCGCTCCACAAAATCTAACTCGATCCAGTCGCTACGACCGCTGAGGCGTGTGATTTTTGCCATAGACCAGCACAAAATCACCACGCCTCACTCTTCATCCTTAACTAAACACGACCATCATCCCCACAAAAGCTAGTTCGACTCGCACACACCGGTGCCGCCCAAGTCAGGTCCGTTTGGCGTCCAGAATTAATGCTCTGACGATAAAAATAAACACGAGTACGACGACGAGTATAGCCCCCCACACGAGTGCGAAAAAGCTGGTCGGACCGATCGCAACACCGAGCACAGCGATGACTGACGGGATCATTTGTTTTCCTCCCCGTTCCGACCCCCGTCGGCCATCGGTTCATCCAAGCTCCGGATATCGCGATCCACGCTGGAGAGGTCGATGTCGGCGTCCCAGAGGGCAATGGCAAGGATTGTCCCACCGGTTGACGCGACGGTCGCCCCGACGAAAGCGGATAGAAACGCGGGGGCGGGAAGCAATGGGCCAAGCCCCGGAATTGACCCAATCGGCCCCCGCAGGAGCGGGAAGTAGGTGACACCAACCGCGAATCCAGCGAGACCCGAGACGACGGCCCCTGCCCCGGAAAGCCGCTCGGAATACAACCCGGCGAGAAACGGAACGAAAAGCGCAGCAGCGAGCAGGTCTGCCGTCAGGAAAAGTTCGAGCACGCTGTATCCCTGTGAGCCGATAATAATCGACCCGACCCCGACTGTTCCGGTCAGGACGCGACTGCCAACCCACAGGTTCCGCTGGGTCGGTCGATCGAGCAGCCGTGCGAGGTCGGCGGTGATGACGCTCGCGATAGCGTTAAACATCGTGTCCGCAGAACTCATCACGAGCAGGACTGCGAGGACGACAACCGTGAGCGTCACCCAATCCGGAAAGACAGACTCAACGACGAGAAAGAACGCGATGCTGGCGCCGCCGGATTCAGTCAGACCGAGAGCCGTGGAAACAATCCCGAACAAGCCGGCTAGTAGAATCATCGGAACCACTGCGATAGCCGCAACGCCGAATCCCCACCGAAGCGACGAGTCCCCGTCGGCAGCGTAAACACGTTGCCACATGCCCTGGTTCAGCAGGTTCGCACCGAGGATGGCGAAGGCAATGTAAACGCCGAATTTGAGCCCGGAACCGAACGTCGGATCCAGTAATGTCGCGTCCGCGGCAATCGCTGCAGCGTGTATTTCGCCAGCTCCACCCAACGCAAACACGGCGCCACCGAAACCGACGGCAAGCAGCGGGAGCAGGACAAGCGTCTGGACGGTATCCGTGACAATACTCGCCACGAGTCCCCCGTACACCGTGTAGATGAGAGCAAAGCCGCCCACGAGGAGGGCCGTCTGCCACCGGGGGATCCCGGTGACGAGTGAGAGGGCGCCGGCGATCCCAGTCATCTCGGCTGCGAGGAAAATGAACATGTAGAACACGGATACGACGAGCACGAACAGGTACATCCCGGTCCCGAAGCGAGCGTAGGCAAATTCGGTGAGTGAATGACCGGCCGGAACGATAGCACGGATGCGTGTGCCGACCGGAATAAACAGGAGGAGCGGAATCGCACTCCCGATCGCGTAGCCGAGAATGGCCGGGAGACCGCCGAAGGCAGCCCCGGCCTCAGCAGGACTGAACAGGATCCAGACGCCCATCATCGAAGCGATAATCGTGGCGGTGAGGGTTCCGGGACCGGCTGAGTCGTGGGCGGAGATGTAATCCTCGACAGATCGAACCCGACCGCGGGCCGCGAACAGACCGAACGCGGTAACAGCCAGGATTGTGAGAATGACGGCGGTGAGTGCGACGGCTGTTGAAATCATTACTGACCCCCCTCCCCGTAGGTCTCACCAGCCGCGTAGGCATCGTCAAAGAAAGCAACTTCGAGGTCGACGGTCCGGCAGAAGATTCGCTCAATCTCTCGTTCCCGTGCGGGCGAGAGCGTGGGGCCGTGGGCATCCAACTGGCCGCGGAGCCAGGTCACGAATTCCTCGAAGGAGGGGTTTGCGTGTAGCTCTATCCAGTCGGCGAAGTAGAACGGAAGGTCGGACGCCGCTTCGTGCGCTGAAGCTTCGCGTGTCGCCCACTCGGCGTAGATCCACTCCGCTGGAACGATAGCTGCGAGTGTTTCAGCATAGCCGCCCTCACGGGCAGTACGAGCGAACAAGTCGACGAACGCGGCTGTAGTCGTGGACAATTCTGGCTGTTCCCACCGAGTATCAGCGACGCCAAGTGCGCTGAAAGAACGCTCGAAGTAGTTGTTTTCCTCATCAGTCAGGGTATTGAGAAATTCGATGTGTGCGCGCTTCGCTGAGACATCAGGTGCTTGGGCTACTGCGAAGCCGAACGTACTCACGAGGACGTCCAAGAACGCGTAGTCCTGGACGAGGTATTCGGCGAAGACCGCCTCGGATAGCGCGCCACGACCGAGCTCGCGGGTGAACCGATGATCGACGGCGTTCGTCCAGTCGGGTTCGGCACGCTTCCGCAGCCAGTCAGTGAAACGGGGGTCGCTGACGGTGGCCCGGTAATCGTCGTATCTATCGGGGATGTCGGTCATAGGTCCCAACCCTCCTGCGTGTAGGCCATCTCCCAGAACCGATATTCGAGCTTCGCGCTGGTTAGGAACGCTGCTCTCATAGCGTCGTGTTCACCGGGGAACCGTTCGCCACACCGGTCGACGAAGTCGCGACACCAGCTCGTCGCTTCGCGGAACTCGTCGCTGGTGTACATCTCGATGAACGGCGTGTACCGGTGTTCGCCGGAGGCGAGCGACGCCATATGCTCTCCGACGTCGAGGTATCCCTGCATGCACGGGTACAGAGCGGCAGCGATCTCCGAAATCGAGCCCTCGTACGCCGTCCGGATCAAGAAATTCGTGTAGGCCACGCATGTGGGTGCTTTCTCGACTGCTTCGAGCTCGCCGTCGGAAATCCCGTAGTCGGCCGCGAAGTTGCGATGGAGATTCATTTCGTGGTCGAGCACCTGGTGGGCCACGCCGAGTAAGTGCGTCATCGTCTTCTCGTTGGTGGCCTTGGTACCCGCGAGCGCGAACAGTCGAGCGTAGTCTTGGAGGTACCGGTAGTCCTGTTTAATCCAGTGCTCGAACGCCGCTTCGTCGAGCGTTCCCGTCGCAAGTTCGTGGACAAAGGGGTGATCCTTCTGGGCCGCCCATACATCCTGTCCCGCTTCAAGGAGTGTGTCGCTGAATGGCACTACAGAGCCGTACCGTCTGAGAGGAGATATAACTTTCCTATATTAGTTGGTTATATCTTGGGGGTTGTCAACCGCTCCGAACTGATAACTGTCAGACATGTCACTACCGAACCGATACAACAGTGCCTGCTTCTGTTCCGATGGTCAGTCTAGCTCGACTGTTCGATCCGCCCAAGACCGGAGGTCCGACAGTGCTATCCGTTCCTGGCGTGACACCGGGTCGTCCGTTCCTAGCTCGTTGGAATCGAACGCGTTGAGGAGAACGCATGTCGCGCGGTCGAAAAATTCCGCGAGCTGTTTCACCTCGACGGATTCGTGCTGGAGTAGAATGGTCGCGTCATTGACGAAGACAGCGTTTGGATCCGGGGCAGCGTCAAGAATTTCGATACCACGTTTCGCGTTGTCCTTGGCAAGTGCAACCGCCTCCGCCTCGTCGGCCCCTTCCGCACGAGGAGCATGCGCGTCGAGGACGCCGTGCCAGACACCCTGGGGAATGGTAATGAAACGGTCTAAACGACCGCCAAGGACCCGGCCGTCGCGTTCTAATTCGGGCGCGAACTCCAGAACCACGACCCTATCAGTTCCATGCCGGTCGACCCAGGCCTCGAGAGCGCGGGCAGTGAGACAGGTCTTTCCGGCTTGGGACGGTCCGACGATCAGCGTCGAGCCGGCCAGCGGGAACGGAACCCCGGTCACGCCAGGGACACCTCCTCGTGGACGTACTGTCCGAGGAGGACGAGCGTCGCGGCAGCGAGAACGAGCGCGAATGCAAGCACGAGTCCGGAAAGCAGATCCAGGCCGGTCGTGATCTGCTCCCTGACGAAGTTTGCCGCGAGACCGCCCGAAACGGCGAGTAACGCGAGCCCACCGAGGTTCGCGAGCGCTGAGTTCGAGGCGCCGACGCTCTCGGCGTTCAACAGGTAGAGGACAATAGCGATAGCGAAGGGCGTTCCGACCGTACCAAGCGCGAGGACGAGAACGAGCTGGCCGATGACCTCGCCGCCGATAAATGCACCGGGTACCGACAGCACGGCAAAGACTGCGAGGAGCACCCGGTACCGCGTGTCGTCGACGGTTGTGCCCCAGCCAAGTTTGTCGGCAACGAGGAACGGCGGAACGATGGTGTTGCCGCCGAGCGTCGAGACGGCGGCGGCGCCGAGACCGAGCAGGAACAGCCACCTGGCGGCCGGGCCGACCAGCGGCCCGAGCGCCTGGGCCGCACCGACGGTCGTCAGATCCGGATCGGTTAGTGTACTCGCCGTGACGAGAAAGATGGCGATGCTGTAGATGCCGAACGCGACCAGCATCGACGCCAGAATGTCCACCGTCGCGAGGTCATAGTCACGTTCCGTCCAGCCCCGGGCACGCATTGTGTAGGAGTGCATCGTGATCAGCGTGATGTGGACGGCGCCCCCGAGGATCCCTGCAGCGACCAGTGCGCTGCCGCCGGGCAGCGTTGGCACCAGCCCCTGGGCGGCCTGGCCGAAGTCGATCGAGACAACAAATAGTGAGGCGACGAAGGCCAAGACAACCGCTGTGACAAGCAGCTTCGCGAAGAGCTCAACGAATCGGTATCCTCGACCGGCCAGACCCAAAACGAGGATCCCGCCCCAGACGATGCCCCAGAGGCGGGCGTCGATCCCCGTGATCGTCGCCGAAACTGAAGCGACGGTCTTCATGATGACGAGCTGGGCGACACCAGCCGCGATGACGACGTCCGCGACTAGGATCCACGCCCAGGTCGTCCCAAGATGTTCCTCGACGACGCCGACAATTCCCCGCTCAGTAAGCAGACCCAGCCGCATCGCGAGGTACTGTGCCAGGGCGCCGGCGAACGCTGAGAGCACGACAACCCAGAGGAGCTGATAGTCGAAGCTCGCCCCCGCGGTGATCAGACTCGCCATCGTCGCCGGACCGGCGGCGATCGCCCCCGCGACCCAGGATGGCCCCATTGCGCCGAGGTATTCGCGGACCGTCCCTGTGTCGAATGAATATTCTCGATTCATACTACTCACAAATAACAAGCCTGGTAGAAAAGGGTGACTCTATTCAGCCAGTGAGGAATCGGCCTGGCTGGGTACGTCCCATCACTCGATGTTCACGGGAGCCGGTGCAATACGGATTTCGTTCACTAGTGGGCACGATTTATTATGAGTCGCTTGGTCCTTTCTGTATGTCACTTCACCTCCCAAGCGAGATCGTCGTTGAGCGGGTCCTCCCCACCATCCGTGTCTGTCTCGCCGGGGAACTGGCTAATCGTGGAATGACCCAGCAAGAGGTGGCGGAACATATTGGAGTCTCCCAGGCCGCCGTCTCGAAGTACATCAGCGGCGACGTGGCAGTTGAAGAACGCATCGAAGACCATCCTCTGACCGCCAAGACGGTCACGCGTATCGCCGAGGGGTTCGCCTCCGGACAGATGGACGGATACGAGGCACTCGACGAACTGCTCGCGCTCGTACGTGCTTTTGAAGACCGTGGCCCGGTATGTGAACTGCACGAGGAAGTGATGCCCTCGCTCGCCGGTCTCGGGTGTGACCTCTGTGTCCGTGGCACCGACGAGCGCCTCGCCGCAGAACGAGAGACGTTGACGGACGTCCGGACAGCGGCACGCATCCTGGCGACGGCATCTGGCATGGCGACATACATCCCGAACGTCGGAACGAACGTCGGATGTGCACTCCCCAGTGCAAACGACGCTACCGAGGTCGCTGCGATTCCCGGCCGGATCTACGCGATCGACGGCCGCGTCGAGATCCCAGCAAACCCGGAGTTCGGGGCATCGAGACACGTTGCGACGGTCGTGCTGGCTGCGATGTCCCAAGACGACGGACTACGTGGCGCGGTCAACATCGCAACCGACGATGAGCTCCTCTCTATCGCTCGGGACCGTGGCTTGGACCCGATGGAGTTCGACGCCGAGTACGATGACCGAAACCAGCGACTCCTAGAACGGTTCGCGTCTCGGGAGGTCGTTCCGCGGATCATCTACCACCGCGGCGCATTCGGAATCGAACCCATCACGTACGTCCTTGGGGACACGGCGGAAGACGCTGCTCGCCTCGCGGTCTCGCTCATTGAAGCGACCCAAGGAGCCGAGTGACGCGGTTTTGACCATTACCGATTTGTACCTGTGGGTTATATTCCCGATATGTCCACATTACGACGGCCAGCCCCGGTCAAACTCCCCCAAACCTTGACGATCGCCGGAAGTGACTCCGGTGGCGGCGCAGGCGTCCAGGCGGACCTCAAGACGATGGAGGCACTCGACACCTTCGCGACGAGTGCGATCACGAGCCTAACGGCACAGAACACTGTTGGCGTGGAATCGATCCATCCCGTCCCAGTCGAGGAAATCGAGGCCCAGGTCGAGGCCATCCGTGACGATTTCGAGTTGCAGGCCGTCAAGACGGGTATGCTGGGTGTTGAACCGGTGGTAGAGACAGTCGCGTCGTACGCTGTTGACATGGACGTTCCCTTCGTCGTCGATCCGGTTATGGTCGCCGCCTCGGGAGACCGATTGCTCGATCATGACGCTGAAGCTGCCTATGAAGAGTTGATTGCTGAGTCGACGGTCGTGACGCCAAACGCTGACGAAGCCGAAATACTCACGGATATTCCGATCGCGGATCCGGACTCGATGCAGACAGCGGGACAGCGGCTCGTGGAGATGGGAGCCGAGGCGGCACTCATAAAAGGGGGCCATGTCGGCGGCGAGCATGTCGTTCGAGATGTCATCGTGACTCAGGACGACGTAACCACCCTCAAGCACGCGAGAGTAGACTCGGTCGCGACACACGGCTCGGGATGTACACTCTCGAGTGCGATCGCGGCTCGACTGGCTCACGGCGAGGACATCCCGGATGCAATCGAATCCGGCGTGGAGTTCATGACTCGCGCCATTAGATACCCGCTCGACGTCGGCGAGGGACCAGGGACGGTCCACCACCTCGCGAACCTCCGGGATCGGTCAGCCAGACAGCCCACCCAGAAAACGGTCGAGTCCGTCGTGCAGCAGTTGGTCTCGGCTGACGTGTCGGCGATCGTTCCGGAAGTCGGGATGAACGTGGTCGGAGCCACACCCTACGCGGAACGACCGGGAGACACCGTCGCTGTCGAGGGGCGGATCGCCCGAACGATGTCCGGGATCCGCTCGATGCGGGGAACACGCTTTGGCGCCTCGAGCCATGTCGCCCGCTTCCTGTTGTCGGCGCGGGAACACGATCCCGCCCTCCGGTTCGCGGCGAACCTCCGGTTCAGCGATGCTACCGAGAGAGTCTTGGAGGGGATCGACGCCACAGTTGTCGAGATCAACCGCTCGAACGAACCGGAACCGGATGAGGAGGGGTCGACCATGAGCTGGGCGGCCGAGCGAGCTTTCGAGCAGTGTGAGACCACGCCGGCGATCGTCTTCGATCGAGGTGATGTGGGCAAGGAACCAATCACGCGCCTGCTTGCAAAAGACGACGACGACCTCACAACCCGTGCACTCTCAATAGCCGAGAGAATATGAACCGACCGCGATAGCCGGATACTTCTCCAATAGAGCAGGATTAGAAAACATCACACTTGATTCATGTTGAGCAGCCATACTTTTGAATCAGACAATTTAGGAAGTAATCTCAAAAGGAGATGATGTGACTGTGCCGAGATAATGTCCTGGATTCAACCGGTCAATCCGTTGAGAAACACAACGTTGACAACGCCGTCACCGACGGCCCCCACCTGTTGAAAGACATCTGCTGCCACCACGACCTCGATCTCAGATATGAAAAACACGAAAATCGGAACAGTGCCGAACATGTCTTTCGTTATATAAACTGACGAACTATCATTTTATCAAACTGTTTCAGTAACGCCGAATCAGACAGCGCCAACGATTGGCTTCGAGTCTCCGCATGGGTTCAGCTTATCAGAACACTAACCCTTCTCCCGACCGGAAAAGGTTGGCCGACGCCGCGTCCGGAACGATTTTTCATACTGCTGGCATCCGTTTAAACTGGTAAAGCCGGTCGCATCAGCCGCTACAGCCCAATTAGGGTTTGCAGTAGTTAGCGAAGTTTTCCAGGACTAGTGTGGCGTTCGAGTCCGCAAACGTGTACTCATCTGGATTCCAGTCACTGGGATGGTCGCTGACCTGCGTTGTGAATTCGGGATGGAACTGCACTGTCCAGAGAGGGGCGTCATGATGTGTACTACAGAAAAACTCGTTGTACGATGCCTTCGCCGTCGCTTCCATACCGCTTCCCAGTTCGGTCACGAGGTCGGAGTGAAGCACCGGTACGATTGGCTCGACATCGGTCAGGATCTCGTCACTGTTCGTCTGTTCCATCTCAATGAACCTCGAGCGTCGACAATCTTCTTCAACTTGCCCGCCAAGTGCGTAGTTCACCTGCTGGTGACCGAAGCAGATACCTAAGAGCGGGATCTGTTTGTCGATACACCGCTCGATGAGATCGTACTGTGGTTCGAGCCACGATTGGTGTTCGATCTCGTATACGCTCGCTGTACTTCCACTCAGGACGATGCCGTCGTAGGCATCCGGTTCGGGCGGCTCCTTGTCTCCAGCGGCCACGACGTACTTGCTGTCTGGAAGGAGCCGATCGATTTCCGGCCCGAGAAACCGATAGTCCGGTTGTACCTCGTTATCGAGGACTAATATCATTATCCTCTCGGTATCGTACTAAGCACAATAAATCTGTATGGTATTGTCCGTAGTTCACTATCAGGCACAATCTGCCGAAATGCGAACAAAATTACATGCATACCTGGGCCCTTCTCTGAAGTCGACCCTCCGGCACGAGACGGAGCATCCAAACCAGTATCGGCCAAGTAAACCAGTACGTCTTATTCCGAACGTGGTTGGGTTCTCGACCAGTTCGCGGGCACGCTCTCGTGGGAACATACCCCGGAGGTCGGCGACGCCCTGCTCGGTTACGATGATATCGATGTCGTGTTCGGTGTGGTCGGCGTGTGGGACCATCGGGACGATGCGGGAGATGTCTTCCCTGTCGGCTGTCGATGGCAAGGCAATGACGGACAGCGGCGCGTTCCGAGGGAAGTCGCCGCTGCCGCCGACGACGTTGAGCATCTTCGACCCGGTCACGTGCGTAGAGTTGACGTATCCGTGGAGGTTGACCTCCAGCGCGCTGTTGACGGCCACGACGCCGAAGCAATCGATGAGCGAGGCACAGTTGGAGACGTCGGCTGGGCGGAGGACGACGTCCTCGGCGTAACGCTCGGCGTTCTCGAACTTAGGTAGTTAGGTAGACGTAAACGGCCTTGTTGAAACCCTTGCTGACAAACATAACTGGTGAGTAGTGGGAGGTAAATGAATGCTCTCCCGAAGTCACGACTCCTTCGATTCGTTGAACGGGCTATGATGCTGGTCCGCCGTGCTGTGGCACGATTCTCGACACGCTATTCACGGAAGTGGTTCACGCTCCGCCAGCACGTCGTCTTGCTCTGTCTCAAAGTGAAGAAGACGACCACGTACCGCGACCTCGTTGACGAAATCATCGAGATGCCTCGTATCCGTGACGCCCTCAATCTCGATTCAATCCCCCGCACCCTCGACACTCTGCAAGGCGTTTGACCGCTCGGAGATGGCCGTGTGGCGGGTGTTACTGAACGTCTCGCTCGCGGACTTGCCACTGAACGGTGTCACCGGTATCGATGCGTCCGGCTTTGAGCGGGCGCATGCATCAACTCACTACACGAAGCGAACAAGTCTCACAATTCAGCAGTTGAAGACAACACTATTGGTCGATACAGCGAACAACGCTATTCTCGATGTTCACGTGACGACAACGCGGAAGCATGATACGCAGATTGCGCCACAGGTAGTGAACGGAACGCAGAGTCCATCGCGGTGTTGACCGGTGACAAGGGATACGACGACCAGAAACTCCGGCGGCTCGCCCATGACCACAATATTCGACCACTCATCAAGCATCAGGAGTTTACACCTCGCCACAAAGCGTGGAATGCGCGACTGAACAGCGATCTCTACCACAAGCGGAACATGAACGAGACAGTCAACGCGGCGATCAAACAGAAATTCGGTGCATTCGTCCGGTCACACCTTTGGTGGAAGCAGTTCCGCGAACTCGTTATAAAGTGTATCGTCCACAATCTGGAGCGAAGCCTCGCCATTTCACACGAAAAGGGCGAATGTCCGATTCCGAGAGAAACAGACTGCTAAATATTGAGAGAAAGTATAGCACAGCACTACCACCAGATGAATGTACTGCGGAACGGAAGTCACTCCTCCTCGCGGTGAAATCTACTCGGGTGTCTCAACATTCCACTCCTCGTATTCTGTGGAAAATTCACGCCCTGTACAATCCGTGTTCTCCAATCCAAACAGGCGGAATTCAACGTCTTCAAACGGAATTCCCCACACTCCAAGGTCAGGTGGGAACTGAGCATTCGACGCTATACTTGCGTATGCTTGCTGTTCCTCCTCTTCCGGAATCTCGTATAATTCTCCCGTGATGATAATGCTTCGCCAGATCGACTCGTCTTGAGCATCCTGTTCGTACACAGTGAGACAGACATTCGGATTCGATTCAATAACTCGATTCTTCCGACTTTCGTATCCACCACCCCATTGCATTGGGAACGCTGGTTTCTCGGAATCGTATCCAAAAGACATTGGAATCGCATATGGGTGCCCACTTTCAGCCATTGCGAGGACACCAATCCCTTGTCGAACGAGTGCCTCGTCAATTTCTTCCTGTGTAAGACGCCTCATATGGGAAGAAAACTCGGCTGTGTTGTCTTAGTGTTATTCCATCAGCGGTCAATTACCTCGGAAAATCGCTGTGCATTCAGCAAAATTGCTGAAACCTATCATCAATGAAGGGTTTCAACAAGGCCACGTAAACCTGTTTGACCCAGTAGCGGATGGGATTTCTCTCAAGCGTTCCCGCGCCGATTTCGACAACCATCGGTTGATCGATGATGGTTGCCCAGATTGGTTCGGTCACCTCTAACAGTTACTTAGTGAAGCTCATGGGCGACCGTAGCTGCTTTTTCCATGATATAATTAGGTTATACCTGCGACACGCGACGGTCAGCGTCTAAATGATCGCGCAGACGGTTTGCGAGAAATTCGACACTCACGACCAGCACGAGGATGACTAGAATCGCCGCCATCACCCGGGTGTAGTTGCGAGCGCGAAACGCCATGATGAGGGGATAGCCGATCCCGCCGGCACCGACGATTCCGAGTACGGAACTTTTCCGAGCGTTGAGTTCGAGGTAGAACAGGGTCCACGCGACGTAGGCAGTCATCACTTGTGGGAACCGCGCGGCTGACGTCGTCGCAAGGGGCCCGGCTCCAGTCGACGCGACCGCCTCAACCGGTCGGACGTCGATCTCCTCCATCTCGTCAGCGAAGAGTCGCCCGAGGTCGCCAACCGTCCCGATGGCGATTGCGAGTGCGCCGGCGACGGGACCGAGTCCAGCGAGGATCACGAACAGCAGGGCGTACACCATACTTGGCACAGCCCGGATGCCCCCGAGCACAAGCCGGACGGGGCCATGGACGGCGGCCGATGTCACGTTACTCGCCGCGAGGAATCCGAGCGCGAGAGCGAGCGGCAGGCCGAGCGCCGTGCCGACGGCCGCTATGGCCAGCGTCTCAAGCGCGGCCGGGAGGAGGGTCGACGCATCACCCCGGAGCTGGGCCCAGAGTGGCGCCGGCGCGAGCATCTCCTCAAACAACACCGACGCGAGGTTTTCACGGTGTGCATAGAGGTAGCCGAGGTCGAAACCGAGCCACCGAGCGGTCACCACGACCCCAACGAGGATGACGGCAAACGCGACGATCCGGGTCGCGGTCCGCCATCGCCACTGACGCTGTATCCGCTCGAATTCTGTCTCGACCGCATTCGGGTCGGGAGCGTCATCGTCTGCTCTCGTGTTCTCGTCGTCGAACGCTGGTTTCCCGTCCTTATTCGTCCCATCAGCCATCGTACACCTCCGAGAGACGCTCGGAGTCGACCGCGTCGGCAGATTCGTCAAGGACGAGGCGGCCGTTCTGGAGACCGAGGTACCGATCCGCGACAGACTGGGCGAGCCCGGGCTGATGAAGGCTCACAAGACCGATCAGGTTTCCACGGCGAATCACCGATGCGAGCCGGCGGAGGACGGACCGCCCGGTCACCGGATCAAGTGAGGCAACCGGTTCGTCAGCCAATACGACTGCAGGTTCTTGATGAAGCGCGCGGGCGATTCCAACCCGCTGGCGCTGTCCGCCAGAGAGGTTGGTCACCCGGCGAGCGCCATAGCCCCCCAGTCCGACCGCGTGGAGCCGTTCGATTGCCGCCCGTTTCTCGGCGTGCGCGTGCCAACCGAGGAGTTCCCGCCAGACTGGCTCCCGACTGAGGCCCCCATCGAGGACGCTCTCGAGCGCTGACTTCCCGCCGAGCAGCGCTCCCTCCTGAAAGACCAGCGCGACGTTTTCCGGATCGATTGGCTCACCCTCCAGTCGGACCATCCCCGCGTCGGGACGCTCGAGGCCGTCGATGCATCGCAGGAGCGTCGTCTTCCCGGCCCCCGAGCGGCCAACGAGGACGGTCAGTTTCCCCGGGCGTAAGTCGACAGAGATGTCCGTGATCGCGGGTTCCCGGTCGTAGCGTTTCTCGAGTGCGGTCAGAGCGAGCATCCTAGAACGTTACTCGTCATCGCCGTCTGCGCTCGTCTCGAGATCGTCGATATCGATTCCCATCGTCTCGGCGACGTCGCGGACGGGGTCGTAGGTACCCGGTTCAACCTCGCCGAACCGATCAATGCGATGGTCTTCAAGCGCCTCCTCGGGGGTGTCAATCAACCGCTCGATGAGCGTCTCACGGACCGGTTCGGGCGTGCCCGGCTTCGCGACGATCGGATCGAACGGAATTGGTTCGCTCTCGGCTATTTTGACGATCGCGTCGTCGTCGGGGTGCTGGAAGTCGCCGTAGGCGGCCGCATCGACGTGGCCCGCGTCGAGCGTTTCGAACGACGCACCGTGACTGCCAGCCCACTCGAACTCGAGGTCCGATGGTTCGGTGTCGACATCGCCGACGTCGAGACCTGCTTGGTTGAGCATATATCGAGGGAACAGCCCGCCACTGCTCGAGAGTGGGTCAACCATCGCGACTGTTTTTCCCTCCAGATCAGCTAAAGTCTCGATTTCGGTGTCAGCGCGTGTTGCAATATAAGAGTGGTAGGCATCGCTCCCGTGCGACCAGTTTATCACGAGCGGGTGAATGCCCTCATCGGCGGCCATCGCGTAGATGATGGGCGAGAGGTTCGCCAGTTCAGTGTGTCCCTGGACGACGCTCTCGATCGCGGCGCTGTAGCTTGTCGTCGGAACTCCTTGTACGTCGTCAACGCCCTCTAAGCCCTCAGCGAGCCACTCGAAAGTGTCCGCGTACTGCTCTTGAAGTTCTTCAGCATCTTGGAACGGTGGCAGAGCAAACTCGATTGTCTCATCGGCCCACTCATCGACCGAACTGGCGGAATCGTCGTTATCGCCGCCCTCTAGACATCCAGCAGCACTGATCGTCGCAGCGCCGGCGAGAGAGCTGAGGTACTGTCGTCGGTTCATATGTAGGAATGTAACCACTCAATGATAACACCTGCGAATATACTCAAAGCGTACGGGCACTCACTAGTACCAGTGCCGGTGAGCCCGGCTGCAAAAACAGTTGTATTTAAAAGAACGATACAAACCGGAAATTAAGCCAATGTCTGACTATCACTACGCCGTAGGCACCAAGTAGTTGGTATTCAGGAGTTGGCTGAGCAGATTTAGGTCTTGCAAAGCACGTCGTGGAAACAGGAAGCCCTATCTCAAGGATCTACCGAAGGTGGTGAGTAGGCAGGTACAATTCATTGCCATGTCGATATACCGGAAAAAGTAATCTACCGCTGCTCACATATCTCATGTATGGAAGAAGATGAAGCACTAGCTGCGATTTACGAGTGGCTTCCCAAGGCCGGTGATGACGCTGCCGTCGTCGATGAGCTGATTTTCGCAACCGACATGCTCCACGAGCGGACCGATTTCCCAGAGGGGATGACCCGATATACAGCCGGTTGGCGAGCCGTGGGCGCATCCCTGTCCGATATCGCAGCCATGGGTGCCGAGGCGACCGCTGCTATTGCAGTATATGCGGCTCCTCAGTTCGAGCCCGATGAACTACATTCGTTCATCGAGGGGGCTCGCGACGTCTGCGAGCTGACGGACAGCCAATATGTCGGCGGTGATCTTGATCAACACGAGGAGTTAACAGTCGTTTCATCCGTAATTGGGTATACAGACACCCCCATACTCCGATCGACGGCTTCACCGGGTGATGCCGTTGCTGTAACTGGAACGCTCGGACGGACCGGAGCAGCCCTACGGCTGTTCGAACAAGGAGCACACGAGCAAGCTAACGCCCTCTTTCAGTTCGAACCCCGCGTCACGGCTGGCCAAGCACTCGCGCCGTACGCCTCTGCTATGATGGATTCGAGCGATGGGTTGGCTCGCTCACTCCATCAGTTGGCTGACGCGAGCGACTGTGGCTTCGTGATCAAATGGGACCAAATTCCCCTTGACAATACGGTTCGAGAAACAGCGATTATAGATGCTGAAGAGCGCGAACTCGGACTCTACACCGGAGAAGACTTCGAACTAGTGTTTACGATCCCCCACGACCAGATTGATACTGTACGAGACGCCTGCTCAGTACCGATAACTATTATCGGGGATGTTACGGATCATGGTGTGATGATTGATGACCAGCCACTCCCTAATCGGGGATTCACACATGGGTACTAAAATATAAAACTAATAGAAGTGAACGATCTCGGCTGGGATAGATGATCCAATCCGAAGCAGATCTACCGACTTATCCAAAATCACATCTTCAGATCTCCAACACAACTGTAGTCATTTCACGAGAGTCTATTTTTCGGCGGATTTGCGAAATCACCGAGGTTGCAGCCGACTATCCAAACATGATGATATTGTACCGCACAGAGAGCGTCGTAAAGTAGGAGAGGTGTCCGTTCGTGCCTTCGGTTACACTGTCGTATTTCGATATCGTAACAACTCCAGAGAGATGGTTCGATACCGGTATTCACATATCGAAGCTGGTAGACCTGGCGAGGGGGCCACAGAACATTGAGTAATCAACGGGATTCCAACAAAAGATGACTTAGATTCGCGTCTAATTACCGACTTCGAGCGCGCGCTCGACGACGTCCTTGCTGTACAGTTCGGCGAGGTCGTCGTGTTGGTCGGGACGGTTGTGGTAGACGTCTTTGAACAGCTTGATCGGCGTCATGAGTGCCTGATAGGTCGCCTCGTCCCACATACGGTCCTGCGCGACGTCGACCTGCACGCCGTCGATTTCGACGGTTGCGGACTGGGTCATCGCGATGGCGCCCTGCCCGGCTTCCTTGGCCGCTTCGAACTCCTCCATGGAGTCGACGATGTCGTCCATGCTCGGGACGTAATCCAGCAGGTCGAGCAGTTCCGCGACCAGTTCCTTTTCGTCTTCGAAGAAGTATTCGTCGCCGGCGACTTCGAGCTCGTAGCCGCCGTCCTCTTCTTCCAGGTCGACCGTCTCGCCGGTGTAGACCTGCACGCCGTCCTGACTTTTGAGCTCGACCGTGCGGCCGCCAGCGTCGAGGATCCAGTAGCCGGCTGCCGGGGGGAGCGGGCTCTTGTTGGCTTCGACGACTTGGCCGGGCGTCAGCGACCAGATGCCGAGCATGCCCATCGCGTTGTTGGCGGTGATGCGGTCGTGGTAGCCTTCGACGTCACGGATGTCGTCGTAGGGGCCGTCGACGGAGATGAGGCCCGCCGCGCTCGCGGCGCGGGAGGTGTTGTGGCGGAGTTCCTTCCACTCGGGGAGGCCACCGGTCGGCGTGATGGCGCGCATGTCCTTGGTGTAGTCGACTTCGCCGTCGACCAGCAGGAAGAGGCGCTGGAGGTTGTTCGAGGCCTTGCCCATCTCGTCGCGGAGCTTGCCCATTGCGAGTTCGGCCGAGCCGGACTCGATGATGACCGACATCTTGAGGCTGCCCTCTTCGAGGCCGTGCTCGTTTTCGACGATGGTGAAGAACTCGTCGGCCTTCTTCCAGTCGTCGATGTCGCCGACTTCCGGGATGACGAAGCCGTCGATGTTCTCGACGGCGCCGTTTGCGGGGTCGGCAATCTCGAGCATGTGCTGGAAGCCCTTGTAGCGCGTCTCGGGGCTGTCACGATGCCAGACGACGCGGGGGTGGATCTCGCCGGGGAACTCGTCGCCTTCCTCGGCGACGACTTCGGCGATGTTCTCGGCGCCCTCGTCGCGCATGTTCGGCGCGGTGGCGTCCTCGTTGTCCGGCACCCAGATGTCAGGGGCCTGCATGCCACGGAGTCCGATGGCGCTACGGAGTTTCTTCGCGGAGTCGTCGACGCCCTTCTCGGCGGTCGGCGTCGTAAAGAACGTGCGCACGAACTGCCGGCCGTGCGTTCGCTTGTCGAGTTCAGTCATGAGTCACTTGGAGGGAAACCCTCATCGCTATTAAGTGTATTTAAATTATTTAGAAAATATAAGAGATTTATTAGATTTTCGGCCAAGTTAGACATAATAGAGGGACAAAGTAAGTGAACAATGCTCGTTTCGCAGCTATAGGCAGTCTGGACAAGTGATCGAACCATATCTATGTCTCATGTGAACATAGGAATGTACAAGCGATAGTTGCATCAATATCAGTTTTCAATACTCCACGAATGACTTTGACGTACGGCGGGAATGTCCGCCTAAATCAGTTGCAGAAGCGAAGGAGAACTTGGTCATTATCCTGTCTCTGAGTGGGGCGGGTTCCCGCCAGCGGTTGTCGATCATACCAGCCGCTTTTACCAGATTATTCAGGCTCTAATACCCGCTTCAATAGGTCAACTACTACTGACTTCCTAAGTCGCTACAGACAGACTCCACTAGAGAGTGACTGTATCAATCACACCCTAGGCACAGCAACTGCCGGCTGATTCGCATTGAGCAGCACTTCCTGTGTGACACTGCCAAAAACGGCTTTGCCGACAGGAGAGCGCTTCCGACTACCGACCACGATATAGCGTGCGTTTTGTGCCTGACTATATTTTATGATTTCTTGTGCGGGTTGGCCCACTAACCCGACTGCATTAGCATTTACTCCACTCTCTAATAGGACTTCTTCGACGATTTCGGCCGCGGTTTCCTCAATTTCTGAATGTTGGGTGGTTACATGTCGTTTCTCAGAACTGGTACGGTCGAGTTCTTGGTACGCCTGTTCAGTCAAAACATGGACAACATTCAAATTGTCGTTGAAGGCATCAGCGAGGCGCTTTCCTTCTTGAATTACACGAGTCGCGTCCCCTGAGCGATCGATGGGTACAACTACGGTCATCTCTCAGTATGTTTGGTTTTCCCTATTATATAATTGTTCGCATGGATGAAAGTGGTAGACAAGAAGGGTCTATCACATCCACCCCGTATCAAACACAAATCCGCATTGAGGGACGTATAATTCAATACGAACCCGGCTGAAGAAGCTTGTTTGTTGTTCAGCACTAAAATCGGGAAATTCAATCTATTGATATGTTAGTCGATATCCTTGGTTGGTGGGTTTGTGTATCACTCCCCGCCGTTGTAATTCTTGTAACGCTTCCTCAACTAGCGGCCGATCCATCCCATAATTTTTTGCATCCTCGATAATCTGACTTCGTTTAACGGATTTAGTTGGTTCCTCTTGATGTCGTAATATTTTGACGAGTATACGCCGTTCTTCAGAACCGATTCCTCTTTTGGCTCGATCCATGCAAGAATAGACATTCCTCCAGAATATAAATCCCAGCGTCTGTTCAAATAACGATCAATGTATGCCAACCTAATCTAATATTTATTCAACATATTCGAGAGTGTTGAAGATATTCTATACTGTATTTTTGCTAGTCTATCAGAACACTTCGTCGATAGCTTCGTCAAGAACACTCACAGCAGTTTCAATATCGGTCTCGTCAGTGCAGAACGGGGGTGCTACCATAATCTGGAACGGAGGTCGTCCCGGTCCAAAGAGTACACCGTTTTCACTCGCCTCCGAAATCACATCCTTCACTGGATTGTTCCCCTCTTCGACACGAGGATCGAACACCGGATCGCCGGTTTCCGGATCGATGAACTCAACCGCATAGAGGAACCCTCGTCCCCGAATATCTCCAACCACATCATGATGCTTTAGTTCCTCTAATTGCTCTCGAAGGAATGGTGCTCGCTGGCAGACATTACCGATGAGGTCTTCGTATTCTTCAAGCGCTGCAACACCTGCAGCGCAGGCAATCGGGTTGCCAGCAAATGTCTGTCCGACATCGATTCCTTCCTCTCGAAGGTGGGTTCCAATTTCGTCGTTGACCAAGACACCGGCGAGCGGAGCGTATGCACTAGTAACCCCTTTTGCGAAGGTAATCATGTCGGGGTCTAGACCCTCTGTCTGACTACCGAACCAATCACCGCATCGTCCAAACCCAGTGATGACTTCGTCAATAATTAGGAGGATGTCGTACTTGTCGCAGAGTTCACGGACGCGCTCGAAGTAGCCCGGTGGGGCCGTGAATGCACCACTACTTCCTCCTACGACCTCCGTTACCAGCGCCGCAATGGAATCAGGACCCTGATTGAGGATGACATACTCTAGGTGATCGATTGCTTGCTTGGCTAACTGGTCAGACGTCCGTGCATCGAACGGACTGTCAGCTCCATCGAAGGGGGGGAGGAACTTGGTGCTTCCAGTCGTAGCAGCGTGATCTTCGACGGCGAGGCGTGTTTCAGGATCACCAGTCATACCTCCGGTGGCATACGTCGCTCCATGATACGACCGCCACCGCGTCAGTACGGTCGATGCGTCTTGGACTTCTCGCGCAATCTGGAGTGCAGCTTCGTTTGATTCACTGCCTGAGATGCTGAAGAAGACATCGTTCAGCGAGTTCGGCGCGACATCAGTTAGTTGGTTAGCAAGCTCAGTACGAACGTCATTGTCCTTCGCGGAAGACACGTACTGGATATGGTCAACTTGCGACTTGATCGCTTCGTTAATTCGCTCGTTGCTGTGGCCCGCATTGACACAGTACAGCTGAGAGGTGAAGTCTAAATACTCATTACCGGCTGCATCGTAAACGCGAACCCCATCTCCTTCATTCAAGGACATGGACTCGGTACCCGGTGTGTTCCAATGTGAGATCGCCGAACTCTCAGCGGACGCAATCGGTTCTTGCTCTGACATGGATGCATTGTTCTCACGCATCCACTGTAAAATTGTCGGTTTTTTCCGTTTCAGGTTTACGTAAATATCTATAACATGGCCAGAGCTACAACTATTGCCTCCTATATTAGAGTTTCCAAGCATTCCAGACGCCAATCATATTGGGTTTGGTAACCCCCACTGTTCTGTACACACCAACGAACTGCTACACAAGTCAAAAGATGAGTGTGCAATCGCTCGCAGTCAGGGATCAGTCATCAGATTTACTCTGTTGAACAGCAGCCATCTCGATGTTCTCTCCCGAAAGACTGCGCAAAACAGTTCCGAGTAGAACCCACGCACCGATTATTGTCCATTCCTTCAATCCAAGAGCTGAGGGACCACCAGGGGCGTACAAAAGAATGAAGAACGCAGTAACCACAAGAGAAACCACGCCAAACGTTTTACCGTACGGAATCTTGAACGGACGCTCCATCTCTGGCTCTTGTCGCCGGAGCCGCAAGAACGAGAGTACAACGATGAACCAAGCAATAACGATGCCTAGTGAACCAGCATTAATAACTGTATTAATCAATTGCGCGCCGAACCATGGAGCAGCTGCCGAGATGGCTCCAGTAAGTAGAATCGCATTAGATGGCGTGTTGTAGTCTGGATGGAGCTTTGCCAGTGACTCAGGGAGCATCCCAGTCTCCGCCATTGCAAAGAGAACTCGACTCGCACCGATAACGAATGCACTCCAACTTGTGAGAAGTGCTCCGATCCCCGCGACGGTCATCAGCTGGCCAGCCATCTCACTCCCCATAAGAGCACTCATCGCAGCAGCTGCGGGTACAGGACTAGCTCCAAGTACTTCAGCTAATAATGCTTCTCCTGCAGCCCAGATCGTAATCACGTAGAACAATGCGACACATGAGACGACAGCAAGTAGAGTGATTGCGAGCGAGTGCGGTGAGATATTGGCTTCTTCCGCAGCTTGGGGAACTACGTCGAAGCCCACGAACAACATGGGTACCTGAACAGCAACGATGGTGATTCCTGCAAGACCAACACCACCAAACGGTTCATTGGCTACTGGTTGGCCCTTTGTAAACGCTCCCACAACCATGAGGAAACCAGCTACGAAAATTATCGCGGCAAGAGCCATTTGAATTTGGGCGGTGAGGCGAACACCGCGGTAGTTCATATACGTGATGCCAAGTACTCCGAGAAGGCCGATCCCGACAAGGGGAGCATACACCGGAGATCCAGCAAAACTCCAGAGTTGGAGCGTATCAAATCCAGGAATCAGATACGATATTGCGACGCCGAATGCAATTGATTGGAAGGCGATTACTCCAAGATATCCGAGCAATAATGACCAGCTACAAGCAAACGATCCCAACGGACCGAACGCTCGCATACTATAGACGTGTTCGCCGCCGACCTTCGGCATGGCAGAGACTAACTCTGCGTAGATCAGGCTGATTAGTGCTACTAGAAATCCACCCACGAGGAAGGCAGCGATTCCTCCCCAAGGCCCTGCAGTATCAACCCAGTATCCCATCTGGATAATCCATCCCCAACCCACAATCGCTCCGAATCCGATTGCAAACAATTGACGTTGTGAGAGGACTCCCTCTAATTTTCCATGAGTACTGTTATCTCCCATACCACACGTACTGTTTTTCATCAACTTCAATCTACTGAAACCATACCTTACTCCAATATCCATCTATAATTCAAATCTAGAATTAATCCAAAACCCAAAATTAACAACTACCTTTAGATTTCTGGTGCATCGATATTGCCCAGACAAGAATATTGTTAGGAAGTTACACTTTCCACATATATGGTGGAATATAATAGGCTTATTTCACGCCATTCACGAACATCAACGGAGAAGTATTCTTGATGAGCAATTCCCGCCCGTTGAAGAGAGAACTCTAGTTGGATCTCCAGAATTTCAGATTACGTCTTAATTGGCAGTTACTCTCTATGTGTTATCGGGCTCGCCTTCGTCTGAATTCGTGTCCTTGTTTATATTCGCCTGTAAGGTCTCAAGGGAATACGTACTGAGGATTCGTGATTCGTTTTTAATTGTAGTGATCGTATATTTTGATTGTGTCCGCTGAACTTCTTCAATCGCTTCAAAATCACTAATGAGCCGTTCTACTTCTTCCCTATCTGGAACGTGAGCGATAACAACGAAATCTCGCTCCCCCATCGTAAAATGTACTTGGCTTACCCCCTCGATATCGCTCAGCTTCTCACCAATTTTCTTATGGTAGCCTTCTTTGTATTCTGCAACAACCTCAACAATGATGGTGATACCAAGACCGAGTTTCTCGTAATCAAGGTCGTAGAGGTCGTTTTTGATAATACCTCGTTCTCGAAGGTTGTTTAGTCGGTAGTATATCGTTGACTCTGGGATCTCCGTCGCTTCATGGATTTCGCTTGGGCTGTCTGTTCCCCTGTCTGAAATCGTCTTCAGAATTTCGAAGTCAGTTTCGTCCATTCTTATAGATACTACCAACTAGAGTATAATAAGGTTAATGGAATCTATAAGTATATAACTTCAGTTTCTAGAGATCAAACGAGAGTAGTGATAATTTAGACGCCACGGCCCTGTAGCTTCTCTTCATCGGATATCGTTTCATTTGGTTGGCCCTTCATACCCTTTCCGCCGTTTTTGGCAACATCTTTGAGGGTAGCAGGGTCGTCGTAATTATTGACTGCCTCGACAATGGCCTTACCCATCTGGCTGGGATCTTCAGCGCCGAAGATGCCGGAGCCAACGAAGATGCCGTCACAACCGAGTTGCATCATGAGCGCAGCATCGGCAGGCGTGGCGATGCCACCAGCGGCGAAGTTGACAACCGGTAGCCGGCACATCTCGGCAGTTTCATGGACCAGTTCACGCGGGGCTTCGTGGTTTCGGGCCCACTCCTCGCGCTCCTCGTAGTTCATACCCGAGAGTTTTCGGATAGATCGTTTAATGTCCCGCTGATGGCTGACAGCTTGGTTTACGTCACCTGTCCCGGCCTCACCCTTCGTCCGAATCATTGCTGCACCCTCATCGATTCGGCGGAGTGCCTCACCGAGGTTGCGGGCTCCACAGACGAAAGGAGCGTCGAAGTGACGCTTGTCAATATGGTAGCGCTCGTCTGCCGGAGTGAGTACCTCACTTTCATCAATCATGTCGGCACCCGTGACCTCAAGTATCTGTGCTTCGGTGGTATGGCCGATACGACACTTACCCATAACGGGGATTGAGACTTCATCAATGATCTTTTCAAGCGAACCGGGATCTGCCATCCGGGCGACACCGCCACGCTTGCGGATGTCTGCAGGAACTGATTCGAGCGACATGACGGCGACCGCACCCGCATCTTCAGCGATGCGTGCCTGCTCAGGGGTAACGACGTCCATGATAACACCACCTTTTTGCATCTTGGCAAATCCACGCTTCACGAGTTCCGTCCCTTGGTGGAGTTCTTCGAGTTCTGTATCCGATGTCATAGAGTATGGTCTGAAATTAGCTACGTAGGACATACATTTAGCTTTACCGGGTTAAGTGATATTTAGAACAAGTCTGATCAAATAGTTAGCTATTATATTAAAAATCCGTCTATAATATAATTCTTGTGCAATACGTGGGCAGAGGTGGTATCCGAAACCCCTGCTAAATTTATCCGGCAATAGCTACCATGCTACGGCAGTATATTAGCTCCATGGTTCAAATATAGACTAGTAGTTGTGTTCAGATTTTATATATAGGGGAAAAGTTGGAAGAATTTATTATGCTGCAGCACAGAGATTCATGTAAGGGCCAAGAAGCATAGGTCCGTCAACGGAGCCGGGACAACATGGAATACACAGAATACGACCGCGATTCGGAAGCAATTGAACCGCTAGTGCCACATTTCGCTGAATCGACGGAGCAGCCATCTGATAACTCAAATGAGATATCGTCGGGTGATGCCCAGAGGCCAGATCATACCCAGTCATCGCACCTCGAACAGACATCCTATTACACTTGGGATGTAGAAATGATTGCCCCCTTGGTGCCTGTTATTGCGGGGCCTCACACGGGCGATGAACGGAGATGAAACCTATGTCAACCACACAAGATACAGCCGCCCTATCGACACCTGTGGAATGTTTCGCGTCTATGGATTACGAGGGGTTGGTATTATACAACCCAGATAATCCAGAAGCATGGATTAAGACCGACGAGTCGATTCAGCTTATTAATTGGAAATAAGACGGGATATTGAAGTTTATACGGCAACTCTTGTATTCTACCCATAGCTATTGATATAAATCTTCACGGCGAGCGATTCTGCGTATGGAATCAGCTACTACGTCAACACCTATACCGATAGCATCCTCGTCGAAATCAAAATGTGCCGTGTGATGGCCGGCAGGGCGCGCCGCCCCGATCCCGAGATAGGTTGCAACCCCTCCTAGTTCCTGAACACGTCTAATGAGGTACGATGCATCTTCGCTGGCCCCGAACTTAGCGCGATTAACCACATCCGAAATTTGATTATGGGATTCAGCAGCATCGACAACGGCGTTTATTGCTGGCTCATCCGCCGTGAATGTCGTTGCTCGGCCATACTGGTCCCAATCAACAGCTACATCGTGCATCCGCGCGCTGTTATCAAGGATATCTTCGGCGCGGTCAAGCATATACTGTAGCGCCGCCTCGGTAGAAGCCCGAACTCCCACTCGCATACGCGTATCCGAAGCGATGACATTGACGGGGTTAGGGGACCTGACACGACCGATATTAATCCGCGTCGTACCGGATGCATGACGGGGAATCGCATAGAGGTTCTGTATTGCCGTTGTCGCAGCTTGAAGCGCGTTCCGTCCATCTTCAGGTGATCTTCCCGCATGAGCCTCTTCCCCAGTGAATTTTACGTTAAGTTTCGCGTTTGCAAGCGGCCTGTCAAACCCCGCGACGATCTCTCCGGTATCATGTCCCATCCCAATATGTAGTGAAAAGAGAGCGTCGACGCCCTGTAGATATGAACTTCGACTCATTGCTAACCCTCCGCGACACCCCTCCTCGGCTGGCTGGCAGAAGATACGTAACGTCCCATCGAACGCGTCAAGACGATCGATCGTCCTTGCGACACCAACGCCAATAGCTGCGTGGCCATCATGTCCACAGGCATGCATAAGTCCGGGGTGCTTACTCGCAAAGCCCGCACTCGATGGGAAATGTGCTGTATCAGACGATTCTGAGATATTTAATGCGTCGATATCGACCCGGAGTCCGATAACCGGTCCATTCCCATACTGCTTTTCGGCAACCATTCCTGTTGTTTGCCTCATCTGGTGTAAAAAGTATCCCGCCGCTCCTTCGCGTTTCGCCCTCTCCCGCGCTTGGTCAAGTTCAGAATCATTTGGCACTCCAAGTCGCTTTTCCTCAGGTATCACCTTCGTGCCGAATGCGAGCTTATAACCAAGTCGCTTGAATTCTTCGGCTAAACGAGCTGTCGTATAAAATTCTGTCCACCCCGCCTCTGGATGAATGTGGAGATCCCGCCGCAATTCGATCAGTGATGTGAAATCGGTTGTCATTAATTCGAAAGTATGTATACTCGCTGTGAAAGATTTCGAGAAACCACTCGTAAGTCAAAAAGTTCTGAATCTGGGCAGTCTGGGCCTTAATCTGCGACTGGAGGTGGGTGAAGTGGCTGCTGCTGCTCTTCACGACGTCCCAATAACCCACCACTGATTATGCTGCCAGTAGGGGGGTCACCCCAGTTGACGGCCCGCGCAGAGGTCAGCATTATGATATTATAAATATCTTCTGCTGCCGATCCTCGTGAGAGGTCACTCAAGGGCCGTGAATACCCCTGCAACACTGGTCCGAGAGCCTTAGCGCCTCCAATGCGTTCTGTGAGTTTGTAGGCGATATTCCCTGCATCAAGGTCCGGGAACACGAGGATGTTCGCATCACCTTGGATAGCAGCATCTTCGCCAACCTTCCGATTAGCAACTGCAGGCACAAGGGCAGCGTCAGTTTGTAACTCTCCTTCAACCAGTATGTTTGTCCGGCCCCGGACCGTTTCAGTGGCCTCACGAACTTTTTTGACAGATTTGTGGTTTGCACTACCCTTCGTCGAGAACGAGAGCATCGCCACCTTCGGCTCCCAGTCAAGCAGACGTCTAGCGGTCTTAGCTGTCGTTTGCGCGATGTCTGCGAGTTGTCCGCTTGAAGGGTCGATATTCACCCCACAATCGGCGTACAGGAGGCCACCGTTGTGCCCTACATCGAGATTGTCCGTCACCATAAGGAAGAAACTCGACGCAGTATCGATTTCAGGATCAAGGCCGACAACGCTGTTGGCGACGGCTACGACCTCGCCAGTAGGATGTAAGGCTCCAGCTACGACTCCCTCAACCTCATCAAGCCGAAGGAGTAACATCCCTAGTACTAGGTCGCTTTCGAGCATTGTCGCTGCTGTCGATTCAGAAACCCCTCGCAGCTCAGCGTACTCTTGAACGTAGCGATCGTCAGTTTCGCCACTTGGTCGCGTCCGAATCTCGAAGAGACCGGGATCAAGCCCCTGTTTTTCACAGATTTCCTGCAAGGATTCCGGAGTATCGAAGACAACGGGGCGAGCAACACCATCGCGTGCAGCATCAGCTGCAGCCGTAAGGACACGCTCGTCATGGTGCTCAGGCAACAGAATACGCGGTGATTCGTGTTTCGCCTGATCACGCAGGGTTGATAACACGTTATTCATGGAAAGGGAAGTGCAGGTGGTAACGTCGAAACGAGAGCTATCGGGAGGTAGCTCTAGTAGTTCGGGTCGCCGGGTTGGCGGTACTTTTCGAGGATGCGCTCGGGGTCGTCAAGTGCATCACGGCGGAACGGTTCAAGCAGTTCGGTACCGTCCGTACGGATGTCAACAACCACAGGTTGGTCGGATTCGATAGCCTCTTCGACAGCTGAACCGATCTCGCCGGGATCCTCGACACTGATACCCTTTGCGCCCATATCCCGAGCGATCTGGGCGAAATCCGGGTTCTCCGGCAGATCAGTGCCAACGAACCGCTCGTTGTAGAACCAATACTGGTTCTGCTTTTCGGCACCCCACTCCATATTGTTGAAAACAATTGCAACGGCGGGGATGTCCTGACGAACTGCCGTCATCACTTCATTCATCTGCTGCATTCCCCAAGCACCGTCACCGGTGATCGCGATTGCGGGATCATCCGGGCGAGCGACTTTTGCCCCCATCACTGCGGGATAGGCAAAGCCGCAATTCCCGTATGTCCCGGCAGCAAGGAAGTTGCCGGGGTTGTCGAATTCAAGATACGCGTTCGCCATCGAGCAGGTGTTCCCGATGTCCGTTGCCACCATTGCATTATCCGGGAGTGCTTCTGCGACTTCCCAGAGCCCCCGGCGAGGATGGACCGGCGTCTGATCCTGCTGGGACATCTCTTCGAGTTCCTCGCGCCAGTCGGCGTACGCCTGCTGAATTTCCTCAGCACGTGCATCGGAAGCTCCTGCACTCTCGTCAAGCTTGCTGGTGAGGTTCCGGACCGTTTCAGCGGCATCGCCGACGAGACCCAGTTCGACCCGGGTGGTGCGGCCGATCTGTGAGGCGTCGACGTCGATCTGGATGACATCAGCGTCTTCCGGGAACCAATCCATTCCATACTGTGGGAGCAGCCCGAATCCGCTTAGCCGGCTCCCGACAGCGAGAATGGCGTCAGCTTCTGAGAGCTGTTCCATTGCAGCCTTCGAGCCACCATATCCAAGGGCCCCGACCGCAAGCGGATGGCTGATGGGGAAGGAGTCGTTGTGGAGATACGAGTTCGCGACGGGTGCATTAAGCATCTCAGCCAGCTCTGCGACTTCGTCGACTGCTTCGGAGTAAATCGTGCCGAGCCCAGCGATAATAGCCGGGTTGTCAGCCTCTTCCAGCAGTTCGGCGGCATCCGAAACGGCGGAGTCAGCGGCCCCACCGATCTCAGTCTGGCGGTACTGGCTCGGGTCGAGCACGTCAACATCGATTTCACCATAGAGGTTGTCGCGCGGGAAGTCGATTTGTGCCGGGCCTTTGTTCGTGAGCGACTCACGGTATGCTGTGCGAACATACTCCGCGATACGGCTTTTATCTTCGAGACGGCCTTGCCATTCGACGGTGTCTTCGAAAATCGACATCGTATCGGCTTCTTGGAAGCCATCAGTGCCGATTGAACCCGTAGTTGCCGTCGGCGAGAGCATAATAACCGGTGAGTGGTTCAGTTCTGCGGCCTTGATCCCAGTCACCATGTTACTGACGCCGGGACCATTCTGTGCGACACAGATACCAGGTTCCTGACCACGAAGCGCTTCAGCATACCCATCAGCCATGTGCGCGGCGTTCTGCTCATGGCGGACAGGGATGTATCGAATCCCCGCCTGCGGCATGATATCCAAAAAGTCCATGAACGCCGAGCCAACGATACCGAACATGACTTCGGCATCCTCAGCAACGAACTGCTCAAGGATCGCTTCACTGGGTGTCATCGTCACGCCATCGTGGACAGGACCATCACTGTCTGTCTCTGTAGTGGGTTCCTCTTGCTTCGACATATTTTTCGACTCAATTCTCAGTACAGGTTCATACTACTTATAGGTTGTGCACTTTCATAATCAGAGCTTAATTTGGAGATTTGGACAGCATATAGGAGATATTTGATTTTATCAAGTATTACAACCAGCCAATAGGAACCTTATCCTTTTGCAGCTTCAGTTTTGCAGTCCGATAGATTCTAGTTTTGATCGTGATGGTCAGTAACAGCAGTAGCTCGTTCGCTTCTGGGGAACTATTATTACCATTGAGTTTCGATACCTACCCATGAGTGATTTTGAAAATACTGTCGCCGCAACGGAAAACTCGCTAGAAATCCTCAGCCTAATCGAATCACACAACGGAGCTCGTCTTTCTGCAATCGCACGCGAGCTCGATATCTCCAAAAGTACTGCTCACAGCCATCTCAATACACTCCGAAGTTATGGATACGTCACAAAAAAAGGCGAAGTATATCGCCTCAGTCTGAAGTTTTTTCACCTTGGACAGCACGCACGAAATCAAAACAAACGTTTTCAAGCTGCAGGTGAGAAAGTCCAAGAATTAGGCGAAGACCTCAACCATTCAATCGATTTCGATGTTGAGATTGATGGGAGAATAATGACTCTCTTTCATGAAGCTGATGACTCAACTGAAGTCGGGCTGAAAGAGGGTGATCACCTATACGTCCATACTAGTTCTACCGGGAAAGCAATCCTAGCAGAACTCCCTAGAGAGCGCGTCGATGAAATCCTTGATCAGTGGGGGATGCCGACAGAAACGAGACACACGTTGACTGATCGATCGACGTTCATTGACGAGCTGGAGCATGTGAAACAACGGGGTTATGCAGTTATAGATCAAGAATGGTTGGAAGGCCTTCGAGCAGTTGGTGTTGCTGTTCTGCTTCCAAGTGGACAACCGTTTGGTGCATTAAGTGCCGGGGGTCCGACATACCGCCTTACTGAAGAGGCAATTGAAAATAATGTTGCACCCGCCTTACTTCGAGCAGCTGAAAATTTAGAGGAAGAGATTCAAGATATTGTAGTATAACTGCCTGTTCAAGATCGTTCCTTAGAAGTAAACTATTATATATCTATAGCAGACTGGCTTAACCCAGATGCGTACTACAACAATAGATAATTGTGCTAATAATAACAAACATAATTTTGTTAGCCATCAGATTGCCGTCACTAATACATAACAATATTAATTTTGTTATGGAGTTCGCCGAGTACTACGTGCTGCATAGGATCTATACAACGGACTCCACAGTGTTCTGCTCTAGCGAACTATTAAGTACTTCACCTAGGATTCGACCTTTACTGGTCGCGCAGAGGACCCTCCAACAGAGGGCCGATGATAAATTGTAAAAATGGAAAGGTTAATTATCAATGAGTGATGAATTGGGGTTGAAGCGGTAAATAGCAAATCGCATAGGCAGAAACTAGCAGTTGAGACGTACCATGGCTGAAACTGCGCCAGCACCAAAGCTACCGCACCACAGCTAGGACAGAGCTCAAAGCTGTAGAGAAACTACGGAACAATGGAAATACCGCAGATCACTACAAACGGCATCAAGAACAGTCATCCGCTCCCGAATCAAGTAACTAAATCGTTCGCCAAGCTTGAGAGGGGCTGGAAAGCAACCATACTGGGACTTCTCCTCCTAGTGGTGCGAGTGCTGGTAGTACCCTTCGTTTGAACAACTATCGCTCCTGATAACCTCCGTAGGCTGGTTCGTGTTACGAGGTTATCAAGTCGGTAGACGTTGAGTTTTCTTGCGCTAACTCTTTTGCATGATCTGGTTCGATGTACTGTTCAGTATTGAGAGAAAGACTGCTAGTAGGTACGCCCCAATTCCAGAGCTATGTAATCCCAAAGCGGAAGCAAGAGGTATGAACTGAGTCGGAACGCAGTTCCTTCGACTCAGTCGTCGGCGACAGCGCGAGTCGTCATTTCGACCGGCTCGGCGTCGATACCTAATTCATCAAGCGCTGTTTGTGCTGCCTTCTTTCCGGACAGCAGCATGGCGCCAAAGGTGGGGCCCATCCGCGGGAGGCCATAAGTTGTTGCAGTAGCCATTCCAGACACAACAAGACCGTCGTGGGCGAGGCCGGTGTGTTCGACGACGGCGTCCTCGCTCTGTCCAACCCACATGGAGTCGTGGCCGGGCGAGTCGTGGCCGGGAGCGCCGTAGGAGTCGTCGCCGGTGTTGTCCATCCCGGTGTTGTGTTCGTCGGCGTGTTCAATGCCGGGGGCGTTGAGAACGCCGCGCTCTTGGAGTTTCGAGACCGCGACGGCGTCGTGGCCCGTCGCGTCGATGACGAGGTCGGACTCGACGGCGATGGGGTCGACGCAGGTGATCTCCCGCGGCAGGGCATGGACGGGCGTCCAATTCATGACGATGCCACCGACGCGGTGATCCTCGCGGATGACGATATCGGTGAATTCCGTCATGTTCTGCATCTTCGCACCTCCATCGCAGGCAGCCTTGATAAGTGCTGAACAAGCTTCGGGGCCGTTGGCGACATAGAGACCTTCGCTATCTCTCGACTGCTTGTAGTCGACGTCGAGGTCTTCGAGGACCTCCTGTGCGGGGCTCCGAACGGTGACTTTGTTCATCAGGAAGCCGCCGAGCCAGAAGCCGCCGCCGAGGTAGTTATTCTTCTCGACGACCATCGTCTGGACGCCACGTTCGGAGAGTTCCTTCGCCGCCATCAACCCGGAGGGGCCGCCCCCGACGATGATGACGTCCGAATCCGAGAAGTCCATGAACTCCTCGGTCCACTCCTGACCGATGGCTCGCGTTACTTCAGCTTCGCCGACGTCGCTAAATGGTTCGTGCTGGTAGTTGTTTTCGCTCATACCATCTGGTGTTACCACCCAGTAGTTGAAAAATCTTCTGGGTAGTTAATCTCTATTCCAATCTAAGTCAATAGCTAATCGTTTATTACAAACTACACCCCGGCTTTGATGATGAGAGTTTGATAAGAGTAAATCTATTTCGGCTGATATTGTGGCGGATATAAGGGTAGTCTCAAAATCCCCTAAGAAATTCTATCAGAGTATTTGGAAAGGACCCAATCGCGAAGGCTTGAACAAGTGATATAAGTAGAGCTAAGCAGACTGGTATACCCACTACACCTACTCGATCGAAACGATATCATTGTGTTCGTCTAATAAAACAGTCGTAGGGGAATACCCCTCGTCTTGAGTATACATACCATATGAAATTACGATCACAATATCATCGGGTTCAGCGAGTCGACCAGCAGCACCATTCAAACAGATTTCACCAGAATCGCCAGCAATCGTGTAGGTTTCGAGACGTTCTCCATTAGATACATTAACGATTTGAACCCGTTCGTGTTCACAGATACCGGCAGCATCTAGAAGTGTTTCATCAATCGTAACACTCCCTTCGTATTCGATTTCAGTGGCGGTAACACGTCCTCGATGGAGTTTAGATTTGAACATCTCCCGCTGCATACGGATTAATCCATTAGTGATCTACAAGAGGGTTTGGAATTCTCTTTCCAGTGGTCTCTGAAACGGAGACCGTTGACATAGCAGCCCCCATCCGATCGTTGTCCGAGCGTTAGTGATTGCGAATTCTTAGTCGACCTACTCGTTGAGGCTTCTATTCAATGATTAGTTTCAGTTGAGTTCGTAGCGCTTAGAATGTATCAATAGTGGGACCCAAGAATTATAATCTAGTAATACAACAAGGTTATTGATGCCACGAACTCAATTGGAACTGGCTCAAAACGGAACGGTTACTCCAGAGATGAAGCGCATCGCCGATCGAGAGAATCGCGACCCAGAATTCGTTCGTGAGCAGGTAGCGACTGGGCAGGCAGTTATTCCGACAAACCACGCACACGACTCGCTAGATCCGATGATAATCGGTCGCGAGTTCGCGACAAAAGTAAACGCGAATATCGGGAACAGTGCTGAGACGAGTGACCTTGATGGAGAGTTACAAAAGCTCCACACTGCTGTCCATCACGGGGCCGACACAGTAATGGATCTCTCAACGGGAAATAATCTTGATCAAATTCGCAAGGCGAATATCGCCCATTCACCTGTACCAGTTGGCACGGTCCCGATCTATGAGGCCGTCAAGCGTGCTGAAAGTCCCGAAGACATCACCCACGAACTCTTGTTAGAAGTCATTGAGAAGCAAGCTGAGCAAGGGGTCGATTACATGACGATCCATGCAGGAGTCAAGATGGAACATCTCCCCTTGACTGACGGTCGAAAAACCGGTGTTGTTTCGCGAGGTGGTTCCATTCTGGCTGAGTGGATAGAGGCCAATGGCATGGAAAATCCTCTTTATACAAAGTTCGAGGAGATTTGTGAGATTTTCCGTGAGCACGACGTGACATTCTCGTTGGGGGATGGCCTCCGTCCAGGTTGCTTAGCGGACGCTTCTGACGAGGCACAATTCGCCGAACTCGACACACTCGGCCAACTCGCTGACATGGCTTGGGACCATGGAGTACAAGTGATGGTCGAGGGACCAGGACACGTCCCGATGGACGAAATCAAAACGAACGTCGAGCGCCAGCAAGAAGTATGCGGCGGCGCGCCGTTCTACGTGCTTGGCCCGCTCGTTACGGACGTTGCGCCCGGCTACGACCACATTACAAGCGCAATCGGCGCAACTGAAGCTGCCCGATCCGGAGCGGCGATGCTCTGTTATGTTACACCGAAAGAACATCTCGGGCTACCTGAAAAACAAGATGTACGCGATGGCCTTGCTGCGTATCGTATTGCTGCACACGCCGCAGACGTGGCAAACGACCTACCGGGCGCACGCGACTGGGACGACGCTCTCTCAGAGGCTCGCTATGCGTTCGACTGGCGGCGTCAATTCGAGTTAGCACTTGACCCTGAGCGCGCCCAGCAGTTCCATGACCAGACACTCCCGGGAGACAATTATAAGGAAGCACGCTTCTGCTCGATGTGTGGTGCGGAGTTCTGTTCAATGCGTATCGACCAAGATGCCCGTGAAAGTGGAGATATGGAAGCAATCAACGATAATACTGACCTCGATGCTTCAGTCGCTGCATCAGTCAATCTTCCTCCAACGGGCGAACACGATACAAGCAAAATCCCCAAACCCCAGACTGAATATTCCGATCCCGAGGAGAGTAACGCTGACGACTGAGGATCGAGTCCCCATCTGCTGATTTATCAACGGAGGGTTTTTATTTGCCGGATATTAACCTTAATCAAATTTCCCACCGCATGATCGGCTCATTTAAAATGAAAGGGCCGTGGTGAATCGCCAGACGTAGCTTGATTTTACTGTTTCAGAGACTGCTTGATGTTGTGAACCGCACACATCAGGACGAGTTCACGAAATTCACCGTACCAGGTTCGCGCACGCACGGCGTCGCCGAGCGTGCGCTTAATCGTCGAGAAGACGGTCTCACACATCGCTCGTTGGCGGTAGCGAGGCCCATCGATCCGCGCGTTGTGCGCGTGATCGATGGGCCGGAACTCACGATGCTTGATCAGCGGTCTTACGCCTTCTTCACGGAGTTTCTCGCGTAATTCCATCAATCGTAGCCTTTGTCCGCAGCGAGGCTGGCGAGGTCGCCCGCGTTGCGGCGGGCGAGTTGCCAGCCGAGGTGTGTGTCGTGACGTTTCTCGGTCGCACAGTGAACGTCCAGGATGGCTTGGCTTTCTGTGTCCACGAGAGCAGTTGTTTTGAGCGTCTGGACGCGATAATTCGTCCGGCGGCAGTAGTGTTTGATCGCGTTTTCGCGGTCAAAAACGTCGCGTCGATCGCGGCGTGACCGCTCGGGTCGTGCAGCTGCGCCGAGAGGCGCAGCAGCACTCGCCAGAGTGCTGTCTTGATCCTGTCAAACCACTTTACTAGCGTCGAGTGATGCGGGAGATCGGCCGCGTCGAGGCCGATCTCCCCGAGAATATGTGGCATCTCGCTCAGCAAATCCAACGCCTCTCGGTAGGATTTCTCCAAGTAAACTCGAATACAGTGGAGCGATACGACGGCGTAGTCGGCGAAGCCGCCACCCCCTTCGGGGGCGGCGACTTCGCCTCGGCCACCGACAGCATTTTTAGCTAACTGAACCGCTTTGCTCGTGAAGCGGGAGATCTTCGACATGAACCATCGGCGGTTTCCCGCTTCATTCCACTAGTTCTGGCGGTCGAAGCCGACGCTGTCCAGCGATTCACCAGAGCCGTTGAGACCGATGTTTCAGAGATTGTTCCGGAAGTCGGGATGCAAATCGTAGGAGCACCTCCTTATGCAGAATCAGCTCACAACTTACCTGCTGTCGAAGGACGAATTACAGAACTCTCAGGGAAGTGCAACCAACACGGGGCGTCCGAATTGGTGCATCTAGTCAAATGGCACGGTTTCTGATTGCGGCTCGGGAGTATGATCCAACGATTCGGTTTGCCCTCAATTGTTTCCTTGATTCACCCGTTAAAACGGCCCTCAAAGAGCAGAACTGGGAAGTCGTCGAGATCGATTGGGAGCACAAGCCAACCTCAAACACCGAGAACAATACTATGCAGTGGAAAGCAAGTAGGTCAGTCGGGAGGTGGATACGTCTCCGTTAGCCGTTATTGATCGGGGAACGATCAGTAAAGGGCCGATGGCACGTCTACTCACATCCGATGCGGTAGAACTCGTTGACAAGGTGACGACCCTCTCCACTATGGTCGCTGACTAAGCTTACTGGCTCTGGTTGACCTCCGAGAGGATTATCGTTTATCTTATGAAAATTTTTATTTAATATATTACCATTACCTTGTCTAAAACCGCAAAATTTATATTAATCATTGACCATGGCACAAATGGGGCACGCGAAAGCTACGTCCAAGAGTCCGCAGTCGGCACGCGCCAGGCATATCAAGCATTCTGAAAACATGGATCATCCCGTCCAGCCCCAACGGGATTTTAAGCACAAATAATCAGTTCTGTATATAGTATGCGTCTGCGACGTTTACAGCGCACAATACTACGCCGTCCTAAAAAATCAGTCAGGACACATCAATGATTCATTTGTAGTACATGACATGTTCATCACAGAATTCCGGCGAATCTAATTGTGCCTGGACAACACCCGGTTGCCGATGGGCGTTATAAAGCCGACATCGAGGGTTAGCGCAGAATGGATTACCCGTTCGAAGATAGTGATAGGCCTGAAGCACATAGCCCTTAATCGCATCCGTCGTTCGTGGATCATCCTTCACGAGGAAGTCTCCATCTATTTGGTTCTCAAGCACCTCTCGGGGAGGAGTATTTGCCGAAAACATTGCTTGTCCCTGCTTCGCCTTGTAGTACTCCTCGGGCTTTGCTGGTGCCTCATACAAACCAGGAATCGAAACGATCGAAGGCTGGCCAAGGACATTCACACGCTTATGCCAGCGACCATCATGATCACCCCATGTCCCAATCACACGATCAAGTAGCACGATCTGAAGATGTGATAACCCGGAAAGGTCCGTGTTAAGTCGGGCTCGAAAAGCATCCTGAAGTTGCAACCCATGATAAAGTACCCCACCCGATTGATTTGGATTATCAAGGACGGATTGTTCATACCGGACAATCCCAGTCATTGTATTGCCAGTCTCAGGAGAATGTGGTGACAAAACTCGTGCCGAAGCGAATTCTCGAGCAAGAGCTTCGTCTGCATACAGGTCGAGGAATCGGTCTTCGACAGAGATTGATGCGTCGATGCGCTCATCGAGCCACCCCGCAACAATGTCCGCATCGACCTCTGTGCTTGGGGCTCGATAAAGGGTGATTCTCTCGATCATTTCTCAAATAAAGTAGCTAGTTTTTCACTGAAAGCTCACCTGAAAATCGGTGATATTAGACCACTAACTATACCATATACGGCCGGTGTCGATTGTGATACGCACCCCTCAATTAGTGTTAGCGGACGTTTTAGGCACCAATAAGCTTGATTGAAGTCCCCAGACCTTGTTCACTTGCCGACTCGTATACCAGTTCGGCAGTGGCAATATCTTGGATTGCGAGACCCGTTGAGTCAAAAACGGTTATGTCGGTATCATCAGACGTAGGAGCTGAACCCGTAACAACCGAACTTAGGTCCCCGTGCACGACTTCTTCGCTAAGTACTCCTTCAGCGACAGGCACGTTAATTTCTCCGCTATGAGAGCACTGCTCCCAGTCGTCGACGATCACGTTGGCATCTGCCAAAATATCCGACTCGAGTTCTTGTTTGCCTTCTGCGTCGGCACCGATCGCGTTAATGTGTGCCCCATCCTTGATCCACTCACGCTTCAGAATCGGCTCACGCGAAGGTGTGGTCGTGGAAATGACATCACAATTGGCGACGTCCTGCGGCGACCCGCTCACAATGTCCACCGTCCGGTGGCTTTCCGCAGTAATGAATTCAGTAATCGCATCATCATCAAGGTCAGAGATAACAACCTGATCGAGATCAATCACGTTCGAGATTGCGTCAAGTTGGGTGTGTGCCTGCTGTCCTGCCCCGAGGAGTCCAAGCGAACTCGCATCAGAGGGGGCAAGGTGCCGACTAGCAACACCGGCAACAGCCCCGGTCCGGAACCGGGTCAACTTAGTACCGTCCATAATCGCGAGAGGGTATGCTGTTTCGGGATCGCTGTAAACTACCACACCCATGACCGTCGGAAGATCGAATTTCTGGGGGTTATCTGGATGGACGTTAACCCATTTGACTCCTGCTGAATCACCGACCGCAGCAGGCATGGCACGGAAGTCGCCATTATGCTCTTCAATGTCGACATACGTTTTCGGTGGCATCGTTGCATCTCCTTTTTGATAGGCTTCGAACGCCTCCTCGATTGCATCAATGAGGCTTGCCATGTCGATGCAATCCGCTAATTCGTCGGCACCGATCATGATAGTACTCCGCTCTTCTTGGTCCGACTGCTTGAGAGTGCTCATACTCAATTACGTCATGAATAGCCACTGGCTTAAAATTTTCCCCCATTATCGAACTACTAATGAATTAATACACCAATATTCCCTCCTATAATTGTCGTTAACTTTATAGAGAAGTAGGTCCACGCAGGCGTGAATTCAACAGCTTGAATTAACGAAAGTCATATCTGTAAGACAGTAAATTTTTGAGAATCCTATTTTAAGCGAATGAAGGACGTTCGGTTGGTTACAAGATTAACGATAGGACGGTCAACATTACTGTACTGATTAACAACAGGTGTAATAATACTACAAGCAGCGGACGGGTACCCGAGGAGCGCATCTCTGAAACTCGGATATCAAACCCTAACCCTGCAAACGCAAGGAGGAATAACCAGTCCGAGACGGAATCAAAGGATGCTAGCTGTTCGGAGGGTATAACACCGAGATTCGAAATCAGCATAATAAGGAGGAATCCAACGAGGAATTTCGGGAATTCCGACCATATTTCGCGAATATTAGTCTCATAATCAGATTGCGCGTGTTTGGCTGCATAATTTAGTGAATAAGCGACTGCGACGAGGCCAATAAATGAGTTGCGCACTAATTTCGTGATTGTTGCCCACTGGCCTGCAACTTCCGAGTGTGCAAATCCAGCTGCTGCAACTGGCCCAGTACTGAACATAGACAATCCTGCCCAGATACCGAACACTTTACCAGATAACCCCAGCACCTCTCCAACTGCTGGAAACGCAACCAACGTTATAGCATCGAATATCAGAATTGTTGCGGCAGCATAGGCGATCTCCTCTTCTTTTGCTTCGATACTTCCTGCAACGGCTACTACGGCCGACACGCCGCAGACACTAGATCCGGCAGCCAAGAGTGAAGACGTTCTTGAGGGCAGGTCAAACAGTTGCCTCGAGAGAAGTTCGACAGTTATCAATCCGAAAAAAACAGCCACAGTAGAAAGGAGAATAATGATTGGACCTGCCGCAGCAACTTTTTTGAGGGTTAGTTGTGCCCCTAATAACACGATACCAGTCTCGAGGAGTAGTTTGTGAAGTTTGATTCCCGCAATCGCCCAATCCGGCACGCCGATTGTATTCGCAACCACCGCACCGGTGGCGATAGCTAAAACCAATTCATTCACGTATGGCAAAGCATCCGCTAGTCCACTTGCTGCGATAGCAATAGTGCCCAAAATAAGGAGCCCAGGAAGAAGCCGAGCTTTAGTCATCACTTTGTATTCCAAGACCCTCTCGAATATCTAAAAACAGATCACTGGTTGCCATACTGAGATGGCTTGGGACAAGTCCTCGAGTCCAGCTATGAGTCTTCGTTGGAGGCGATCCATTCTTGTCTATAAGAGCAATCATCTGGGCCTAATATATTACTTACTTTTACTTAACCCATTTGGTCTGTAGTATATATTAAACAACAACATATGCTGCGGAGATGGGTTCATTTGACCTATCTCATTTTATGCCGAAGAATTCGGACTCGTAAATGAGATTAGATTAGGAATATTGCGAACACAGCCACGAGCATCTGTGTACCAACTAAACAGAGGGACGAGGATTCTGAGTACGGTGGAATTAGTCTTCCAACATATTGTTTTCACTTATAGCTCAAGAAGTTCCGGTAGACATGAGATATGTTCAGCAAGTTTCCTGTCTCCTAATATAATAAAAAGCAGAGTTATTTCCATACCTCCAGTAGATTTACCCCGATGAGGTGGATCTGATATTCTTGGTAATTGAATTTGGTAACGTCACTTAGAGGAATATCGTCCGGAAGTTCTCGCGACGCCTTGGTTCCAACAGTATAATATAACGGTGCACGCTCGTCGATCGGGGCGCCTTCCATAGTACAAACTGCACGTGCAATAGCCGCACTCGGTGATTCGTCTTCACGGATAATGAAGGTAGAACCACGCTCACGTCGATTTTTTATCGAAGACATTGTTGGTAGTTGCATCAGCTAATAGAGACTCAGACATAACTCTTTCGAATTTAAGCAAATATTTTATATTCTACAGTATGATTTTCCTATTAGCTAGATTTTGGGCCAAGTTAAAGAGATTCTCATAAGTCAGCATGTAATGCATCTTGAGTCCACTTTCACATCTCAATCAAACGTTGGTCACACAGAGCCTCAGTAGCAACTCACCTGATCGAGTTACTGGACCACAACCTATCCGAAGGTCAATATTGCTATTGTGAGATTTTCTAACCAAATTATTGCAAGATACCCGACTGAGTTAAAGTACAAATATAGATGTGTTATTATTATTTTATGCGATATATTTCCCAATAGCAAAGTTAAACTTCAACAAAACAGTTAAATACCCAAATGCAGTTCTATCAATAATGTCAACTGGTGTCAACGCCAGACTAGAGCGAATCAGTACTGATGGTCGAATCGTGAGTATCCCCATGGACCATGGGATTACGATTGGTCCCACCAAGGGGTTGATCAACATCGAATCGACAATCGATGCGGTCACACAGGGGGGCGCCGACTGTATTTTGACACAAAAAGGATTAGCTTCACGAGTGCATCCAAACACGAATGGTAAGGGGTATATTGTTCACCTTAACGGATCGACAGCTATCGGTCCAGATAAAAACGATAAGCGTCTAACAAGTACTGTAAAGGAAGCTGTACGGGCTGGTGGGGACGCCGTCTCTTACCATATCAATGTCGGGAGCGAAACTGAACCCCAACAAATCGAGCAGCTTGCCCAAATTTCGAAGACTGCAGGCGAGTTCGGCTTACCTGTTTTAGCTATGGCCTACGCTCGTGGGCCCGGAATTGCTGAAACTAACGCTGAAAACCTTGCCCATGCAGTACGCCTAGCGGAGGAGGTCGGCGCTGATATCGTGAAGACAGCTTATACTGGGGATGAGAGTTTCAAGAGTGTTGCTAGAGCGACTCAACTTCCGGTTCTCATGGCTGGTGGAGATCCACAAAATGATCGGGCAATGCTCGAAAATGTTTCTTGCGCTATGTCTTGCGGCGCTGCCGGAGTATCGATGGGGCGTTCCGTATTCCAGCATGCAGATCCAGAATCAATGACTAACGCGATTTCGTTGATTGTACACGAATCGGCAACGGTTGAAACAGCAATCGAGCGTAGCGGCCTATAGAACAATGGAGAGTCACAATCCCGATCCACGTGTTGCGCGCATGTGGGAGACTAGCCCTGATAGTGAAGCTGATTCCAGCAGCTTTGAGTTAGCAGGCCACAAACCCGAAAGTCAATCTGAGAAGATAGTCGTCCTCGGATCCGGCTACGCCGGCACCGGCGCAGTAAAACAACTCGAACACGAATTAGACGGTAAGGCAGAGATCACATGGATATCTGACGTTGACCACCATCTCGTCTTGCACGAATCCCACCGATGCATCCGGAATCCAGATATACAGGATAAGATTACATTCTCCTGCGAGGAACTCAAATCAGAATCGACGCGCTTCATCAACGCCCGCGTCGAAAATCTCGATCAAGATGAGCGCACCATCTATCTCGACGATGGCTCCACGGTCGACTACGACTACGTCCTCGTCGCTTTCGGCTCGAAGACAGCGTTCTTCGGTATCGAGGGGCTCAAAGAACATTCACTCACTCTAAAAAACCTTGAGGATGCGCTTGAGATTCATGAAGCAATAATCCAAGCTGCAACGGAAGCTACCCGTGAGGATCCCGCACAAGTTGTTATCGGAGGAGCCGGTCTTTCGGGCATCCAATCTGCCGGTGAGATTGCCGAACTACGCGATGAACGTGACGCTCCAATCGAGATTTACCTCGTAGAAGGGCTCGACAACGTATTCCCAAACAACGATCCTGACGTACAAGCCAAACTTGCTAAACTCCTACAGGAGAAGAGTGTAAACATCATGGCCGGAGAATTCATTGGCGAGGTTGATGAGGACGCCGTGTATATCGGAGACGACACCGAACTCAAGTATGATGTCCTCCTGTGGACTGGCGGTATCACAGGACAGACCTGTACCGAGAATATTTCTATCGACAAAGACGAGCGCTCTAATCGATTGAATACCGAAGCAACGTTCCAGACGAGTGATAATAGGGTATTCGCCGTCGGCGATGCTGCACTCGTTGATCAACCCGGCCAAGAGGAGCCAGCCCCACCCACCGCCCAAGCCGCTTGGCAGGCTGCCAAGGTCGCCGGCGCAAATCTCACACGTACCATCCACAATCAATCACTCAAGACATGGACGTACACAGACAACGGCACAGTAATTTCGATTGGCGACGATGCCGTCGCACACGGGGTCAAATATGCCCCTGTCAAGACGTTCGAAGGGACTTTCGCTGAGTACTTAAAGAAAGCAATTGCTGCACGGTGGTTATTCAAGATCTCTGGGCCAGCCTCTGTTGCCAACGCTTGGTCATCAATGTGAGGCACTCCTCTTTGTTCATGGATGGCGACAGACTCCATCAGCATCTATAAATCTGTATTTAGACCAAACTTAACATATTTGATTAAAAACCTGGAGATACGCACCAATGCTCCGCCATCTTAGAGTGAATCTCGATAGGTTTCGGAACCTCCTACTTGTACTGATTGCAGTCGGTACAGGGATTCACCTCCCGAAATTCGGGCCGTATCTGGAACCGCTGATTACGCCGTTAGTCATCTTTCTCGTCTACAGCTCCGTCCGTGGCTGGGAGTTCGGCGAGGGGGAATCGAATTCGTACGGCGTGCTCGTCGTTCTATCGCTTTGTTTCTCCTATCTTCTCTTACCAGCCGTCGGGATACAGGTTGCCGACGCCCTTTTGACTGATAACGCGGCTTTTGGGATGGCAATCGTCCTGTCTGTTCCAACAACTGCCGGGAGCGCCATCGTCTGGACGCGATTATCGAACAGTAACGTGCACGACAACCATCTCGCTCGTCTCGCTCCTGCTTGCGCCGCTGGTGACACCGTTCGTTCTCTCACAGCTTGTCGGGTCGCAGGTAGCGCTCCCGATATCAACCATCTTCGGCAATCTGTTGCTAATCATCGGCGGGGGCGTGCTCGTTGACGTCGTCACCCCATCGGATGCTATCTCCTCGCAACTCGTCCACGATGGGTCGACACTCGCTATCGCACTCCTCATCTATACGAGCGTCTCGAAGGTCGGTTCAGTAGTCCTCTCCGCACAGGTCCTGCTGTCTCTAATAATCGTCTCGATTTTGCTTCTCGGTATCGGGTTGGGGAGTTCGTTGGTGAGCATGAAAGTACTACAATGCAGCACGGATGAGATGCTCCCGATGTTCTTCACGAGCAACCTGAAGAACCTCGGCATCGCGCTCCTCGTCGCGTTCGCATACAGCAACTCGCTAGTACTCGTCTCAATCATCACGTACTACGTCATCCAGCAAGTGGCCGGCGCACTTACTGCCGATATCGTCACGTCATCACTCTGTTCGAGCTAGTGAATTGTTGCTGAGAGTACTGTCTTGATGGTAAACCTATTACAACTGCACAACCTCAATCAGAACGTGCACGTAGAATATAACAGGCCAGTAGAACTGGTTGTATTCGATCTGGCAGGGACGCTCGTTGACGGACCGGCCGATATGAGTGAACAGTACCCCAAAGATGACGGTCTCGGGGTCAAAGTACCAGTAATTGCATTCGATGAGGTCCTTTCAGAATATGGGATCAACCTCTCTTGGGATCGAATACGAATACCGATGGGTTTCGATAAGAAGACCCATCTCCGGGAACTCCTCACGATGACGGATGTCAGCCAGCAGTTTGAGAGCGCTCACGATCGCGAATGGACTGACACTGACGTAGAGAAAATGTACGACCACCTACGCGACACGCTTGCGGAGACCGTCGTCCGTGAGGGGCTTTCTGATGTCATTGACGGCGTTCTCCCTACACTCGCGAAACTCAAGCGCCAAGGCAAAAAGTTGGCTATTACTACCGGATATGGTACGGAAGCAGCTAAGGCGCTTCTCGAGAGCCTGCAAATGAGACAGGGAGTTACATTTGATGCAACGACACATTCAGATGCTGTTCCGAATGGCAGACCAAGACCTTGGATGGTCTATGAGGTGATGAAGTCTCTCGATATCTATCCACCTGCTGGCGTTGTCAAAGTCGGTGATACTGTGAAGGATATTGACGAAGGAAACAATGCAGGAGCGTGGACTGTTGGCGTGTACGAGACTGGAAACGACGATTTCGAGTCGCTTCGTAACGCGGGTGCTGATTTTCTAATTCCCTCCGTCGGGGAACTACCATCAGTTATTTCGCAAATTGAGAACCAGAACATCTGACCACGTTTGCAAGCACCTTAGCCAAATCACCCAATGACTTGCAAGTTCGTCAACCTGCTCTAACTATACAAAATTTTTATATAATTGGCCATAGTTTCTGTATATTGTGGCTTTATAATCAAAAATTTTCATTATATTGTAGTATAATACAGACATATGGAGCTAACTATAGAGTAGTTTGAACAGTATCAGCGTGATGGATTTGTTGTTGTCGACGAACTACTAGACAAACAGATGGTTGAGCGGTTTGAGAGAGACCTAGGTGTTGAGGCGAATCACATCTAGATTTCAGACATCGGTCACCATCTCGTCTTGAACGAGACCTTCCGTTGTATCCGTGACCCGAATATCAGAGAGAAGGTTGCAATTCCACTGTGAGAAAATAAAAATGCCCGAACTTGATTCATCCAACGAGGTAACGAACGTCAACTATGAGGACCGAATCATCGAGCCTGCAGATGGTACCGACGTCGACTACGGTTATTCCTCGTCGTCAACGGTGGCGCAAGATCGACCGGCATCCAGTCGGCGGATGAGACTGCAAAACTTTGAGACACTCACGATACCCCCACCAGGGTCCATCTCATCGAGGACTTCGACAACGTCTTTCCGGACCACGGCGCAGGGATTCAAGAGAAACTCGTCACTTTGTTTAAAAGAATTGTAGCCCGTCGGTTGTTCAAAGTCGGCGGTGTGAATTCTATTTTCCGGTAATCAATGATATGGTTTTCAGCGGCTTGCTTCTTTCTACCACCAACGTCTGCGTTTCCTGATTGCAGGGAGTCGGTCCGCTCGTGGTACATATCGGTCGTGAGAACCTGCTCATCGACGATTGCAGCGTCATCACTCGCCAACGGAATGCTCTCAGCTAACAAGGCAAGTGCAGCCAACCCACTCACACAATCCGACTCGAGATTACACAGTATAAGTCGTTTAGTTCGATCGTTTGCGGTTATGGGTTCTCCCGGGGAGCCGGGATTTGTTTCGGATGACGAAGGTCGCACACGAGAGAGAGAGAGAGAGAGAGAGTGAGAAGTATCAGACGTAGCCGAGTGCTCGCGGCAACCACAATGCGATATCGGGTACTAAGATGACGAGGAGCAGTAACACAGCCTCAATAAGGAAGAATGTAACAATATTCTTAGCTATCGTTTCAATATCGGTATTTCCAATTGGAGCTGCAACAAAGAGTGTCACTCCGAGTGGCGGAGTAATCATCCCCATCGCCAACGTCATGATCATTACGACCCCAAAGTGCAGGGGGTCGATTCCGACTTCGATTGCCAGCGGCGCAAACACGGGGGCCCACAGCAGGATGTTCGCGATAGACTCGATGAAGAGTGCGAGAATTGAGAGGATTGCGACAATCAGCAACAACATAATCACGCTAGTAGTGGTAGTCGCCAGCAACATTTCACCAATTTGCCCTGGCACACCCGTGATTGCCATTACTTGGGTTATTGGCATGGCAGCGCCGATAATAAAGAGCGTAACACCAGACATTGTGGCTGCGCTGTAACTCGCCTTGATGAACTCGTCTAAAGATATCTCATCATAAACCAAGGTTCCAATAGCTATCGAATACAGTACAGCTACGGCACCTGCTTCTGTCGCAGTAAACACCCCCGAGAGAATACCCCCGATGATTATCAACGGCATTATGAGTGCCAGACTAGCGTCTTTAACGATGACCGCTGCCTCTCTCGCACTCGGTCGATCACGGTGTTCGACCTCGGGGAATTTCTCCCAATCCGTGCGGTATCCAATGATATACGTCGCAATTATGAGTCCCAGCCCCATAAGGATACCAGGAACGACACCGGCCATAAATATGGCAGCGACGCTTACAGATGGAACCGTGATCGCGTAGATAATCATGATGATGCTCGGCGGGATGATTGGCCCGATAACGGAGGACGAACAGGTCACCGCGCACGTGTACCCCGTATCGTAGCCTTCATCTTTCATCGAGGGGATAAGTATGCTCCCTACAGCGGCAGTGTCGGCAACGGCTGATCCTGAAATGCCAGCGAAAAGCATACTCGTAACAACATTGACGTGCGAGAGACCCGCCTGAAGCCGACCCACGATGAGGTTCGCGAAATCAATGATTCGTTTCGTGATACCACCGATAGTCATGATCCGTCCAGCGTAAATGAACAATGGAATTGCTAGAATCGAGAACCCGCTGATTCCCTGTCCCATCTGCTGGACCACCAGCAGTGGCTTGAGAATCGTCAGTGCACTCGGGAAGAACAGGAGAAATATTAGGACGCTGAGCGCCATTGCGAACGCGATGGGGGTGTTGATCACGATGAGTGTAATCAGGATGAAGAAAATGATAAGTATTTGAACTAAACTACTCTCCGGCGGCGCGAGGCTGAGAACAGGAATGACAGCTGCCGTGGCACCCAGTAGTAGAACCGTTCCGAGGGCAACATTACTCCCCTCGTTAAGATCGTCGATCAGTGTGCTGATACCTCTCCGTCCTGCTTCACAGATGAGGTAGAGCCCACCGATCGCGAGCGGAATACGGGTCCAGAACAGTGAGACACTGGTGATGCCGAGGACTTGGTAGACAGTCTGGCTGCTTGCCTGCGAGAGCGCTAACTGAGTCCCGAACCACAGCATCGAGGTCCCGAGCATGACGACGAGTCCATTGATGAGTAGAGTGGCCCCACGAGCGATGCTCGGTGGGAGCTTTTGATGTACGTACTGGACGCTCACGTGGTCTCCGACGTAATACGCGACAGCGCCACCGACGTAGGTCACCCAGATGTTCATGATGATAGAGCTTCCACCGGGCCACGAGAGAGAATTATTAAGGACGTATCTAAAAAAGACGTTGAGGTTGATGAAAGCAACAATCGCCAGAAGTGCGAGAATTGACACCCATTTCAGGACGTTGCGTATAGCCCACTCAAAGCGGCTAAGTAATGTCTCAGCTTGTTCCAACCTAACAATGAACCCGGATTGGGCCTGATTAACAGTACTCATGAATGTGCAAGTGTAAAAACCTATATGTCAATTTATTGTCATTCGATATCTGCCTATAGAACGGTTCAGATATCGACTCCTGGTGGCTGGTAGTCTTGGTACGAGAGGACTTCAGAAACGATGTTTTCTTCGACACCTTCCTTTCCAATCCACTCGTCATACACAGAGCTAGCAGCACTCTGCCATTCACTTAGTTCTTCATCCGTGGGCTGATAAATCTCGATATCCGGGTTTTCCTCCTTGATCAGGTCTTTCGCTCGTTGCCCCTGCTCAAGGTCCGATTTAATCTGCTTGGGAGTCACTTCACTGATGGCCTCGTTCAGTGCTGTCTTCTGACCATCTGTCAGCCGATCCAGCGAATTTTGGTTGGCGTGTACGACAGCTGGACTGTCTTGAGTTGCCGTCTCTACAGTGTACTCGATTTGCTCGTACATGCTGGAGTTGTATAGCCACCAGTAGTGGATATGAATCCCGCTAACAGTCCCCTGCTTCATCGCGGAGACCGTCTCACTCCACGCGATTGGACTTGGACTCAAACCCCACTGGTTGATAGTCGCCCGTTCGATTGGCGACTCCGTGACCCGTAGTCGTTTATTCGTGTTGTCGCTAGGAAGCTTGACACCAGTATTCGAAGTATAATGAACGTGCCGCATACTACCACCGTTACTCCCCCAGTACGCTTTGATGCTAATATTCTCGAGTTCTTCGTAGGCTTTTTTGTTTATTTCTTCAACAATATCGGCGTTGTTAAAGAAATCATACATATCTTGGTGGGTCTTCCAGAGATACGGGAGTTGTGAGAACAACCAAGCCGAAGTCAGGCCAGCGAGGTTGTTGACTGCTGATAGTCCCATATCTAGGGTTCCAGAGTCGACTGACTCTGTGATCTGAGGGGGACCCCCCGCCTGTTGACAGCAGACGACATCGAGCGTCAGTTCTCCATCTGACTTCGATTTGACAGCATCTGCAAGGAGTTCCGCGCCCTCGTAGTGTGCACTCTCCTTGTTTCCAGAGATAGCGAAAGTTAACTGGGACGTTCCGTCATCGCCACCGCCCGAACTGAGACATCCAGCCATGCCCGCAACGCCGAGACTACTCGCCCCACCAATCTTTTTCAATACCTCCCTTCGATCACGGCTTGTTACATGATCGTTTGGCATAGTACATCATACCCAACTAACGCCCGGGTGTATATACTTTCCGATTTTGTCGATTATGTGGGCCCTATGTGTGAAGTATAGATCAAGCCTTGGTTCTAACTTCAACCATGGATGCTATAATGGGTCTCGATTCTGGTCGAATGAAAACATCCTACTCTACAGAAATAGGGGATAGAGCAATTCCAACATAAAAAAGTCAGGACCGAGAATCGGATGATGTATTTGAGGGATCCGCAGCCTGTTCTGCAAGTTCTTTCTGCGCGTCAGCGTTGAACGATTATCGATGCTGTCGAAAACTGGGAGGAACTTGACGTTGTATAGCCTCTCCCCGTGTTTTTAGATCGGATTCCGGATACCAAAGTCACTAGTCAGTCCTGTAATCGCATACTCCCACCGTAGTATGACCACCATCGGGTCAGAACGGTTTTCGGGTCTAGTGTTCCCGAGCGATTTGGCTCGCTGTCTCATTGGTCTCTCGTCCCGACATCGCGAAAAAGGACGATACTTTCCCTGCTTGCTATGGGAATGACTATCGACATGTGGGTTAATTTGCACTTCGAGACTCTGAATCAATATTTGATGCTGAACCAGCGGTATTCGGCCGTTCACGGTGCAGATCTCCAAAGACACTGTTAACGACTACAGCGGTGGCGTGTCACGGTTCAGTTCTGATTGCTATGAATCACCGCAATATCGCAGTCGATCCCGTCAATCCGCTCAAATGTGGGTGGGGAGAGCCACCGGGAGGTAGTACTCCGGTCCGTACTCGCACCGATGACTATCAGATCGTAGTTCCGCGCGCGCTCAGAGAGATACTCATCAATGGTTGCTTGCGCAACGTGTGTCTCACAGGGGCACCGAATCGTCTCCACGAGACTAGAGAGCATCCGTTCAGTCGGACGCCGTTCGCTCGAGCGCGAGATACACGAGCAAACACTCACGCGTCCGGTGTCACCTGCAATCCGCCGAGCGGCGCCAAGCATCGTCTGTGCGATGACGCCAGCTTTTCTGACGGGCACGAGGACTCGCTTCCAGTGGATTTCTGAGTTCCCCGGTCGATATGCGATAACATCGAAATCGCTCTTGAACAACTCTTGGACGTGCGGTGACGGTCCGTCACTTTCGTTCTTGAAAGGTGTGACGATGAGATCACTCCCCAGCTCTACGGCCATGTTCAAGACTGCATCAGCAGATGACTGCTCGGACATTATGGTGCAGACCTCACATGAGGCATTGGTCTCCGTCTCAATACGTTGTTTTGCTGACTGAATGCTATCCGTGTCCCGTTTGTCAATCTCCGAATTAGAATCTGATGCCTCAGGGACCATATCAAGGAGAACGATCCTTCCATCGGGATTGTTCGATGTCAGTCGCGATGCGAACATCGCAGTCACTTCGATCTGGCCATCGACTACTGGAACCAGAACGTCGCTTTTCGCCTCAACCGACCGGTTGAAGTACTGTTCCCGGTGGTTGTAGAACAAGTCTCGCCACGCGGTGAACACGACGGCAACGATGACAGTCGAAACGGCGACTGCGACGACGTAGTTCAGCGGGTCTGTCGGAACGACCAGAACCAGTAATGCGGTCGAGAACGCAGACGGTTCCTCTACGTCCAGTGCCCACGTAACAATCGCGGTGAGGAGAACACTCAACGCAGCACTATCGGGTGCAACGTGAAATTGGCCGAGTTGTACATGATAGAGGAAAGTGGCTGAAAACTGAAGAACCGCCAGTCCACAGACCGCTCCAACAGTCAGTCCCACTACGAACTTCCAAGCCGAAGCATGTTGACCGCGCGGGTCTGAGAACAGTGTGTAGGTCCCCGACGCGAGTGGCGGAAAAAGGAAAAACGAGAGTTGCTCGATAGAAGTGAACAGCCAAGTAACTGTTCCGATGAGAAAGGGAACGAAAAGCACGACAGAGACATGGACAATGCTGTTTGTCCGCTGAAGCCAGTGCTTAAGTTCGTGCATCTCCCGGCGTTCAAGATGATGAATACGCCGATGTAGATCACGATACCGCATCTGCATCCGGTCAAACATTGTTGGCCTGTCGTAGGATATTCATCACCGCAATTCGTCACCCAATCTGTCGACACATCCGATGAAATAGTCCATCGATCGCTACGCTATGAGCACACATTTGGGTTTGACAAACACACCAGAAGTAATAATTATTTCGATTTTTTGAGTATAGGTTGGAGTTATAGACGGTGTAAAATATTATATTGTCTTCAGCGACAATACACGGCCAGCTCGTTCGAGATAGACCATCAAAAGTGTCGTTCAGCCGTTTCTCTTCGTCACTCTCTGGGTCAGCAAGTGTTTCGACGAGCGTGACGAATGAGTACGGATTGATGACGCGGGGTTCATTCTTTATCGCCGTGATAGTATACTTGGATTCAGTTCGCTGACTAGCTAATCTTTTCGAAGTCGCTGGTGAGACGCTCGGCATTCTTCCGGCCGAGAACGTGAGCAATGACGACTCCCTGAGTTTCCAAGGCCACCCCAATCATTGACTGCCATGACGATAACTTCAGCCACCGTTTCGAGATAGCTGGTACCGAAGATTCCACCACAAACAGGGCATATCATCAGCGCTCCATCTGTGGAAAGTGTGATCCCACCAACTTCGAGTTTCACGACCGTTACCGATCCATTTTTGCGGTCTCGTTGATTAGGTTAAGCACCGATCGCCCCGTGATTACCGTGTCCGCATGCGTACATTATGCCGGGATCGTGTTGTCGTTTGAGTGAATGACCTATCCAATCCACATGACCACACCAATATAGTTATAGGCCAATACAATACCTACTACATATCTATTCTAATTTTAGTTTAAAGAGTATTATTTAAATTAGTATCCAAATATATGCGGAAGATTTATAAAATATCTCCCATCAGTACATAACAAAGTGTACAGGAATTCGGACGATCAGAATGGCAGGTTCAACTAAAAACGTTCGATGCCTAGAGAAGACATAGATGATGCCTTCGACGAATCAACAGCGCTTCAGTCGGTTGGCCACGGAGCCGTAGTTTCTATCGCCGGTGTGAGTCTCCAGAAAGCGTTCCTCTTTCTCACTAACCTCCTCCTCACAACCGGTCTTGGTGTCGGCATCTACGGTGTCTATGCATTCGGATGGCGGATTACACGTCTCCTTCTTCGGTTCGCACCGTTTGGGACACCTTCCACCCTCGTCCGAATGCTTCCGGAATTTCGAAACGAGCCGACCAAACAGAACCGTATTCTCGGATTAGCTTATGTTACGACATTTACGACGACACTAACCATCTCTGTGTTAGTTTTTCTCCAAGCTGAACAAATAAACGATATGACGATCAGTCATCCTTCGTTTCCACTCGCACTCAAGCTATTCGCACTATTACTTCCGTTTGACGTTTTTATCCGCGTTCTAGGATTTCTGTTCCGTGCACTCGAAATCATCGAATACCACGTATTGATAACGCGCGTTCTGCGCCCGGGGCTTCGGCTGGCAGCAATCGCGGTGGCGATTTCTCTCGGATACTCTCTCGGCGGTGTCGTGACTTGGATCGTTATTGCCGCTGCCATCGTGTTGATTTTCGCAATATGGCTATCACGCACGCGAACCGAGATAGTACCGGTACCATCAGTAAACACCAGAGAAGCAGCGTCGTTTTACAACTATTCTCTCCCAAATACGTTCCGAACAGTCGGTCAACTCTTCAGGAGTCGCGTCGATGTGATCCTTATCGGCTGGCTCCTTACTGCTGAAGCAGCAGGAATTTACAATATCGCACTCTTTCTCACATCTATCATCACAATTCCACTAATCGCGTTCAATCAACTGTTTCCGCCGATTGCGTCGAAGTTCTACACAGAGGGTGAGCACGAAAAGCTCTCTTCAATGTACAGCACGGTTACTCGTCTTATTTTTACTGTTACAATCGTAATAGCGGTCACGCAGTTCGTCTACAGGAAGCAGATATTGGCACTATTTGGCCCTGGTTACACGGAAGGCGCTCTCGTACTCGGGGTCTTCGTCGTCGGGAGAGTCATCGGAAACAGCGTCGGTGCGACTGGATGGCTCCTGCTCATGACCGACCACCAGTATCTTCGGCTGGTCGATAGCTGGTTGTTGGCAGTACTAAATATCGCGTCCAGCTACTATCTGATTCTCGAATACGGGCTGGTCGGTGCAGCATTGGGAACTGCTGGGTCACTCGCAGTCGTTAATGTTCTTAGGGTAGTTCAGTTGTGGTATCTCGAAGGCCTCCAACCGATAACTGTGACATTCGGAAAACCGCTCGTCGCTGGAGTGGGAATGGCTATCTTGATGACTGCTTTGAAACCAGTCATGTCCGGACCTGCGTTGCTCATTGTCGGGACGAGTACTGGTCTCACTATTTTCTTAAGCCTGTTATACCTATTTGGCATCGAGAAAACTGATAGAGTCCTCATGGACACTCTCTATAACCAGTATCGCTCAGTCTCCTTATTCAGGTAATAGAGATACCACCCATCCCAGGAAGAGACTCAAGGATTCATCGACTTCTGACAGCAGAGTTTCATTGTTGGTAACGATCCTAAGACTCACTCAACGCTTGTCATGTCCGCCTGCGACGTTGACCAGTACGTTCGTCAACAATCGATTGAGGAGCCAACTTTCCTTATCGCTCATGGGTGAAGGATTGTTGGTCAGCTCGCAGCAGTAGCTGGAAGTCGTAGCGGGCAAGGGTGGCGCGACCGCGCCACCCAACGAAGCATGTTGCCACTGAAGACGTTCGTCTCGGAGCGTCGGGCCGCGAATCTGCTGGCACAGGTTCGCTGGTGTGACGGCGTCTATTGCCCGCGCTGCCGTACCGAATCACGGATTCGGTACGGCAGCTATCGGGTGTTTCAGCGATACCGCTGCAAGAGTTGTGACCGTACATTCAACGATCAGACCGGCACCGTCTTCGAACACTCGGCAGTCGAGCTCAGGAAGTGGTTTCTCACAGTCTACACGTACATCCGCTTCAACACCAGTCTTCGGCAGTTAGACGTTGAGATCGACGGACTGTACGTAAAAGCCGTCACGACGAGGCATCCGCTCTGCCAAGTGGGGACGCTGCTTGAGTAGCGCTACGAACCCGGCAAGCTATTGTCGAAGATTCCTACGTACCAGAAGCGCGTCGGCGCGAGTGAGGGGGTCGTTGGCTGCCATCAACGACAGTGAAAACGTCGTGCCCTACATCATGGAAGTGTTTGAGGACCACGATTATCAGGAGACACCGACTCTAGAATGGGATCGGAACACATGGATGGTCACCAGATGATTCGGTATTTGGTGGCGAAGGTGGGTCTTGACGACTATGGCCGAGGCGCTCACGTCATCGCTCGGGTGTTTCGTGATGCCGGATTCGAAGTCATTTACTCGGGCATTCACCAAGCGCCAGAGCATATCGTCCAAACGGTGGTCTAGGAGGACGCTGACGTACCAGTATCTCGATTTTGTCGGGTGCACACGACACGTTGATCGCGAATGCCACCGACGGTCTAAAACAGTACGATGCCTTCAACGACACACTCTCATGTTGGTCAGTGGTATCGCCCCCGAAGACGATCGAGAGGAACTCTATGAGCTGGGCGTCGCTGAAATATTTGAACCTGGCGCGTCGACACAAGAGACAATTGAGTTTGTCGTCGAGAAAGCTCCCGACCGATAGGACTGGACATCTCAGTTTGACGATGCTTCGAGGCCACTGTCGCGGTTACAATCGCGTGTGGGACTAGCCGGTCCGGTCGTCTCGCCACGACATCGTTCGATGCGGCGTCGTGTTTCGGCGAGGGCATGCAACGCTGGAAATTGGGTCTCGAGGTCGCTGTAGAGGTAGGCGTTGAGCGCGTGTGCCCCAACGTTCGCGTGCTCGTCGATGGTTCGACGATCGGCGATATGGCGTTGTCGCTGTGCGGAGCGTCGGTCACATCGCTCGACGGCCTCTTCGTAGGTCTCCCAGACCTCAACAAACCGCTCGAATCGGAGGCATCTCAACGTGAAGGCAGGCAGTTCCTGAATCGTACTCTCGATGTCTAGAACCGTCTTCTGGACAGCTTGAATCGATTCGTGTTCCGCCTCAAGCGCCCGTATAAATCGGGTGCGCGATTCGATAGCAGCGGTCGTCGCGACCAGCAAATTTCGCTTGAATTGCTGTGTCACCGGTTCGTTCTGCTGGAGCGAATCAGCCAACGACGGCGAGAACTCAGCTTCAAGGCTTTGAGAAACCAGTTCATCATAGGTCGCCTCGAAATCCGGCGTCGACATAACTGTCTCTTTGTATGCTTCGAGGAGACATCCGGTCCGTGTTCCACCGTCACCGGTAGCCGTTTGGGCTCGGCTGACTGACTCGCGGAACGTCTCAAAGGCCCAACGCTCTTGCTTGACGCTCTGCTGTTCCTCCGCGACACGCTCCGCTGCCCGATTGAGTATCTCACATTCGGTGGTCATGGTTTTACTGTAGGCTACCGCGGGTCTGCAACTTATGACGAACCCATACGATAATCATTAACACGACAGGCCTTAACACTACCTCTTCACTTATTTTGAGTATAGTTCTGGTCAGGAATGATTTGTCGGTCCGCGCAGTCGCTTGCGACTGTCTGTAATATTTTGAAGCACGTAGTCCAAAATCGGTGCTCAATTGATGAGTAGAATCACGAATCGACGGCGACCCAACTCAAGACTGGCTATCCTCCGAAACTCTGGAATGTCTAACGGATCGTTTTAGTATAGTGTTTTATAGTTTATAGAATTTCGGCCATATTGTTGTTGTTGGTGCAGTCTCTATTCAGACTGCACCAACAACAGAATTATATAAATTCCGAAAGATTGGCTGAACATGGCAAAAACCGCCCACTCAGATTCCAAAATCAAACAGCATACGGAGAACCCTGAGACCAATGAGTGACCCCAACGACATCTATCCAGCGCTGCGGAAGAAAGGAGCCTCAGTCTGCACGCTCGACGAACTCGAGGAGCGCTACTGGTCCGAAGTCGGGCCCGACCTCCGCTCCGAGGGGCAGGACCCGAATAGCGAACGGCCAACCTACAAGTGGCTTGTCGAAAACGGCCACCGAGATCTCATTTACGCACTTCAAGAGTATCACGACCTCTCCTTCGGGGATTTCTGGACGCAAACCCTGGGGCTCGAGGACAAAGAACCGGGCTACAACTGGGAAATTGGCGATGAAGACACCATCGACGCGCTCGAAACCTATCTCGAACGACGTCGCGGGAACCGGTGGAGCGAGACAACAACTGCGACCCATCGTGGCCGTCTGAAGCAGTACGCGGGCGCATACTACACCGTCAATGACACCGATGATTTGTTGAGTCCAATCGCTCCAGACAGCGAAACACCAGAGTACGAAGCGAAAGACGCCTGCTGGCGGGCCTTTGAACGTCTCGATGACCAGTACAAGCGGACCACTCTCGAAAAGGTGTATCGAGCCGTCGACGAGTGGTATGAACACCTGCGGGACCGAGGCCTCGCGACGACCATCCCCACGTCGGCTGTTGCCTCGAATTTTGATTGGTCCGATGTCGATCCCGACGACGGGTCGGAGGAGACTATCGAGCCGAATCAGGTACGAGCCCTCTACGACGAAGCCCACAATAACCGGGAGAGAACGCTTGTCGTCGCTCTCTGTGCGTGGGGGCTGCGCGCGAACGAGGTGGCTCGTCTGCATCGCGACCAGTTGGTCCTCGACGTCGACGAACCGTACATCGAGTTCGACGAGCGGAAGAATGGTCCATCGACGGTGAACATCCCCTTTGGAGAACAAGATGCTCAGACACGCATCTCGCTACTGGACGGCGACGACTGGGGCGGATACCTGTTCCCGTCGACGAGATCAGAGTCGGGCCACGTCCACCGCAACACCGTTCGTGACTGGCTTCACGACCTCGCTGATCGCGCTGGTGTAACTCTCGGAGATGGCGATGATGCCTATCCAAACCCCCAGCAGGCCCGCCAGTATTGGTACAACGCCTACTCTGAGGTCCTTGAAGATGTCTTGCTCGACGCGGTCAGCGAACTTGCAGAAGAACAGGGTAGCAGCTCCGCTCAAGTCGTTTGGAATGACTATCTCTCCGAAGAACGACGCCGGAGCGTCCGTCGTGCGCTGATGCGCGAGAAGTTGAAAGCCGCCTTCGGTGACGAGTCCTAAGAAGTCCGCAATCGGAGCAGACCGAATGCGTCGAGGCTTGTCCTAGGGGCCATTCACTCGTTGTCGAGTTCGTACTTCTAGTGAGATCAGTCAGTGACCTCTAGACGCCAGCTGGCCATCCGCTCAACTAAACCCTCTTTCTCAAGGTCTCAACTGAGTCCGCGGTACAAACTGGAGAGTCAGCTATTCCAGGACTGCTGTTAAGCTATTATAAAATAGTATTCTATTCAAAAATAGTAGACTATTCGCCTGATTCTGAAAAATCGGATTCTCGGGCTTGTTCGAACCGTTTGGCCACCTCTTCCACGAGGTCTTCCTCCACGACAGTTCGCAGGAGAGCATCGGTCATCTCCCGAACAACGATGTTCTGATAGCCCTGTTGGTTGAGTTCGCGCTCCAATTCGTACTTCAGCCAGGAATCGAAGTCCTCGATCGTTGCCTGACGGGCATAGAAGGGGCGCTGTTTAGCAGCCTCGTAGCTGAACGCAGTATCGGTCATCGGATCCCGCGGCTCAACCGATTCCTGAGACGGTGTCTCCTCGGTCGCCCCCGATTCGGATCCCTCATCCGTATCCTGTGGTTCGTCGTCCGGTTCATCCTCAAGCGTCTCTCCGAGGTCGGCAAACGGATCGTCCTCAGCCATGGCGGACCACCTCCCCTGCCTCGACAATGTGAGCCAGTTCGTCGAAACACTTCAGCTGGTCACAGTCTGGGTCGTAGTCCAGTAGCGGTTTGCGCTCGCCGTAGGCCTTCGTGATACTGGTACGGTCCCGAATGCCGGGAGATGGTTTGAGATCGCCGGCGTCGACAGCCTCCCAGTCCGTAATCCGCGCGAAGTTCGGGATGCGGTCCTGGAGGTTATCGTGGGAATTGAGCCGTTCCAGAAGCTGTCGATCCTGGGTCTGTTGGTCAATACGGCCGCTCAACATATTCGGAGCCATCGCAAGGACGTCGACATCCATATGCTTCCGGAGCGGTGAAATCTGGCGCTCGATGGTTCGCTCCAGACCGGCCATCGCCTCATTCCCGGGGGCGAGCGGAAGCACCAGATTAGCCGTCGCGACGAGCGCGTTGTCAGTGAGTCGAGAGCGGTACGCCGGCGAATCCGTGACGATATAATCATACGTGTCCCCGAGGAGTGGGTCTACCACTTCCCGCTTGAGTAGCGCAGAGGGTTGGAATACGTCGCCGACGACGATCTCCCGCTCGACCTGTTCTAAGTCCTCGCTGGACGGGAGAATATCGAACTCGTAGCTGGTATCGTAGACAACAGAAGTCGGGTCAGCATCATCGAAGAAGACGTCGCCGATGGTTTCCTCGGTGTTGTGATACTGGTCGTCAAAGCCTAAGCCGACGGACGCGTGGCCGTTCGGATCAAGGTCGATGAGGAGTACATCGTGGCCCTGTGCGGCCAGCTGCCGGGCGAGGTTGACAGCAATTGTCGATTTGCCGACGCCCCCCTTCAACATACAAACCGAAACAGCTCGAGAGTTCCCATCGGTCTGTACCGAATCATATGGGCTATTTGGGCTATTCGTTCTATCTATGCTATTCTTACTATCTGAACCACTCATACTATTCAGCAGTATTAACCCCTCTCGACTTAACTCTGTGGTAAATAGTGTGAATAGTTTTCTATTCCACAACCATACGCTATTCTAAAATAGTATTCTACTCTAGAATAGCTAGGATAGAATAAGTAAACGAGGCTCAGGAGACGAACTCCAGCATAGAGCGGAGTTCAGATTCGATATCAGTCAGTTCACTCCGTTGCCACTCAAACCGTTCTTCGACCCCAACATCGGTAAGAACGGAATCAGCCCCCAGTGGTAGGCGTCGATCTCATCGGAAGCCTCGTTCGTGACGATGTGGAGGTCGTCGCCAGGCGCAATGTTGTATCAGGGTGTGTACCCGCCGTCCGTGACAACCTCGGCGTCGAAGCGGGCCTCGAGGTCGGCCTGGTCGATGAAGAGCGAGTTTCGGCCACACATACATCCGGGTCCGACCGGGAGAGTCTTCAACGTATCTGGAAATGTGAAGGGCTGGTGCTGTTGCCCCTCATTTGATTGTAGATTTGGGGACAATCGGTGAGTACAGGGGGAGAACATTGAATGGGTGGGTGGGTGTCTGGTGTTTGAGGATGTGGAGAGCGGGGAACGCGTGCCGGTGGACTTCCGACACGACGATTTCGTCGCCGTCGATAACTCAAATCTGCTAATCAGTCTCGACCGCCGATAGTGTACCCTTTCCCTTCGGCCATCGCTACTTCCGCCTCTAACTGCTTGCGGATGTCGTCGAACGTCGCAATGACTTCGTGGGTCATTTCGAACACAGACGTAGAAACAAGTGACCACGTGATTTGTTCCCAATTTAGCAGCAGAGCCTCGGTGACCTCGGCGAGCATCAACACGGTGAATTGTGCGGGGTCTGTGAACCCGGTATTCGTCGGGCCAGTCGCCATCACTTCCGTCTGAGTATTGGGGGTTAACCCCATCCGGTACAGGGTGCCTTTCGCACCGCCGTGGATAGTATCACTTGCGAAGGCGAAGTAGGGTTCGTACCTGTCCAATCCGACATCTTCGGCGACCGTGCGTCTGGAGGGGTTCTCATCCAACTCCACATGCGCCCATCCATAGGATTGCTTGAACGCACCCCCATACTGGTCCACCATCTGCTCCAATCGTTCCTCGATATCTTCCATTTCGTCATCTGAAAACGATTTAACGCCGAGTTCCTCGTGGTGTTCCTGAAGAAGTTCGGCTTCAAAGTAGTCGTCGACGATTTTGTGGTGGAGGAATCGCTCTGCCGTATCCTTGCCGTGCTTTGAGATGAATTGGGCAGAGATTGCGATCTCGTAGAGTGCGCGCCACCGTGAAAATGCGCCGTCAGCGTATCCAGCTCGTATCAACGCCAGCACTTCGCGTGACACCTGACAAGCCCGTGCGTGAAGCCGGAATAGCGCGGAGAAGAGTGGGTCTGTGTCAGATAATTCGTCATCCTCGATTAAGTGTTGTTTGAACGTGGAACCTGCCTCGTGGTTCAGCAAGATGAAGAACTCGAGGTTGTCGAAGGCTTGTCCCCATCGTTGGTGTAGACGCGTTTCGAATCCTTCCCGGGTGGCGGCCTCATCGTCCATCACGGATGGGTATTTTACCGCGTATTCGGCGAGGAGTTCGTCACTATACTCGAATACCAAGTCTGCTATCTCGTCCGTGTCGGCGGCGATGTCTTCGGGGTCGATGCTTAATGCGTTCTCGACGGCCTCCTCAAACCAGTTCGTGTCCTCCACGTCGCTCATACTGGCGTTCTTGACAGTCTGGGCAAGTAATGCTTCTCACGGCTTCACAGCCTTGTAGAATTAAGGACTCTGGAAAAGAAGAACCCTGTTGGCGTTAGTCGTCGGTGAGCAAGCCTACTTCCCGGCTATTTCACCGCAGATGGTATGTGACCAAGAGGATTTCCACAGAGCCGAAAAGGTTCTGAATCGTGTGATTAGAGCTCGGTCGGTGGCAGAAGCTCACAGAGAACAGCTGCTTGGTCAAGAAGTGCGTCTAAGAGCCGTTCAGTCGGTCGATACAGCGCGTGATGTTCATCGACAGTATAGGTCGTTTTCTCGTCGTCGGTGTGAGAGAGAAATCCGCACTCGAGAAGCGGAGCAAGGGTAGTATCCAGCGCAGTTCCGGAACGGCCAGATTCGGCTTCAAGAGTGTGTCGAGGGAACTCAGAAAGGAACCGCGTACAGCAACTCAGGACGTGAGCACGTCGATCAGCGAATAGTTCGTTGAGAGCAGTACGATGGGTGCGTGTCCAATACTCATCGAGTTTGACGTATGTGCGAACGATAGGGGAAAGCTCGTTCAAGGAACCATTAGCATGGACGATGCCAAGGTCGTTGAGCGCATGTTGGTCTTTGGTGTCCAGAGACTCGCCGAGGGGATGGAGAACAGTTTGAAGCGCCTCGTGGTACCGCGAAGTGAGAAATTCCCCGGCAACAACGTGGGCGTTCACGATATTTCGAGTTGGGTGCATTGACTCGTGGTGATCGGGGTTTCGGTGGTCGACGTGGGTTCGTGGGTAGCTCATAGAGCACCTCTTCCAACGTGGCGTTGAGCATTAACATTCCGAGCAGTCAGGCTCGAGACTGCAGCTGTGAAGGTTTAACCAACAAGCCGGCGTCAATCGGGCGGTTGTTGGTTAACACGGAGAGCGCTGGATTCAGGAACTATTCTCGGAAACAGGATCCAAACGGAGACTACTCGGGACTGTACCGGGATTGGAGGGGATCAAGTCGAGTTCCCTGAAACGCGGAAGCGACACGCCGCGGCTTATCGGGAATGTAGACCTCTAGTCGAATATGGGAGAACACTCAACGTCGAATCGATTGGCGGTGGACCAGCCGACACGGGGAGCTGACCGCAATCGGTCCCTCGCTGACCAGGCCGATCCGGCTGCGGACGAGATGCTGCTGCCGCAACTCGACGACGGTATCACCCTGCTCGACGTCGAAGGAGGCCGCGGCGTCCCGATCCTGCAGTCGCTCGTGCTCGACCATCTCCTCCTGCACGACGGGCCCGCCTTCTGGGT
>ENA-ORDC01000181-ORDC01000181.1-marine-metagenome-genome-assembly--contig:-NODE-181-length-69206-cov-6.850540_pt1 | contig 69206 bp, 61 predicted proteins | sample MGYA00237783_ERZ508515 | MGnify/ENA primary metagenome ERZ508515 (study PRJEB26186, sample SAMN06268792) | marine metagenome | isolation source: Eden Landing Ponds, San Francisco, CA, USA | place...
TGCTATCGGGCGCGTCGATGGCGAGATAGTCGACGAAGGCCACGGGTTCGATACCCGCCGCGACCAGGTCGTTGACGTTCATCGCGATGCAGTCGATGCCGACCGTCGAGTAGTCATCGAGCGCCTCGGCGACGAGGAGTTTGGTCCCCACGCCGTCGGTCGCCAGCGCGAGGTATCGATCACCGATGTCGACGAGGCCAGCGAAGTCGCCGGCGAACTCGCCGGCTGCGTCGAGCAGTGCCTCCGTCGCCGCCTCGCTCTCGTCGATGTCCACGCCGGAGCCCGCGTACGTCAGTCCCTCCCCGGTTTCGTCAGTCGCGTCCGACGACGATCCAGGATCCCCGTCGTCCGCCTCGTGTTCGGCCATACGCGTGTGACCGACCGGTGAGGCCAAAAGCCCACCGCTCCGCGCGTCGAGGTCACCTCGCGACCTCGTTCCACTCTCCGTTCGCTCTTTTCGAGGCCTCCGGTCGACCTCGCTGCTCGCGGGTCACTCCGTTCCCCGCTCGCATTATCCGAGGCCCTCACTTCGTTCGGGCCTCGCTCTTCTCAAAAGAACTCCCGAAGAAACACCCGTTCGGGCGGGAACAGACGGGAAAGCGTCTCACGGGCGTCCGCGTCGGCCGTGAGGTCGCCGACAGTCGCGAGGGTATCGACCGATCGCGCCCCGATGACGAGTCGCGACAGCGTGCCGACGTCGACGGTCGCGTCGGGCGAAGCCTCGGGCATCCTTCGACAGATCCCCTCACCGTCCTCGACGAGCAGTTGGTAGATGCCGTCGTTGCCCTCCAGCAGGGGATCGCACACCCCGAGGATCACACGCTCGTCGACGTCATCGGCGTACGGGACCGCTTCGAGCGCCGTCGCGACCTCGGTGAGACGAACCATCGGCCCCGGAACGAGTTCGGCGTCGGCGGCCTGGGGGTCTTCGAGGACGTCGAAGAGGGTCGAACCACCGGGGCGGGCGAAAGACACGCGGTCGACCTGGGAATCGTGATCGCCGAGAAATCCGAGTAGTGCGCGGTAGGCCGCATGATCACGTGCACCGAGGTACTCGACGTCGAGTTCGCGCTCGCCGTCTCGTTCCACAGTGTAGACGACGTATCCCGCCGGGGTGTCCTCCCGGTAGTACGCGTAGGCGTGGCGACGGTCGTCACCCCACTCGTGGAAGATCCGGCGTCGCCACCACTGCTCGCTCCGGCGCACAGACAGCGTCTCCCCCCGCCCGGCAGCCAGGTGGACTGCCCGGAGGTCCCGCCAATCGGCAGGTTCCACCGGGCGAAACTCGCCTGGCTCTTCGGAGACGTCGGCGAGGGTTTCGGGCGGCACCGTGTAGCGCGTGATCTCGTTTGCGCTCGCCCAGCCGAACTGCCGGTAGAACGCCGTCGAGAACGGCCACAGCGCGACGAGCGGAACGTCCCCGAAGATCTGAAGCGACCGCCCGAGCATCTGCCGGACGTTGCCCTCTCGGCGACGCTCCGGCGGCGTCGCGACGGCTCCGAGCCCACCCATCTCGATCCACTCGTCCCGCAACCGCGTCTCGAAGGTGTAGTGAATGCAGATACTCACCAGCTCGTCGCCGTCGAAATAGCCGTAGCGGGTGCCAAGCGGTGATTCGCTGTCGCTGCCCTCGTCGTCCCCCCGTTCGAGCGGACCGTCCTCCAGGTGGAAGGCGTACTGGCGGATCCGATCGAACGCCGGCGTCTCGGCCGCGGAGATCGGGCGAAACTCGCGCATGATCGAGGGTCTCTCCGGGGGGAAAAGAGCGTATCGTTCAGAGTCCGGGACCCAACAAGCCAGCGACGGCAAGCACGATCGAGGGGACTGCGACGGCCAGGTACACGCCTCGATTCCATCGGAGGACGGTACGTCCATCGAGCGGGCCGTACGGGATCATGTTGAACCCCGCAAGCAGGAGGTTGATCGTGACGCCGAAGGACGCGACCGACGCTATCGGCGTCCCGGCAAACAGTGCGAGCGGAGCAAACACCAGCGCCAGGGCCAGGTTCGTCACCGGGCCCGCCAGGGCGATGAGTCCGGACTCCCGGAGGGTGATCCGGCCGCGGTGGACGACCGCGCCCGGCGCGGCGAAGAGAAAGCCCGCCATCGCCGAGACGAGCGCGAGGAACAACATGCCGTAATCGGCCTGGAACGCGGCGACCTGGCCGAACCGAATCGCGACCACCTTGTGAGCGAGTTCGTGGAGCATGAACCCGACGCCGACCGTCAGGAGGGTCGTCACGAGAGATTCCCCAAACGCCGTGAGAAGGACACCTGGGTCGGGAGAATACGACCACCGAGTGAACAACCCGGGATTCAAAAACAGCGTGAATGCGACACTCAAGATGAGCCAGGCAGCGAGCAGATCGAACAGTTCCCGCCGGGTGAACCGGATCGAACGCATCCCGCTCACGGGAGGAAACTCCAGAGCAGTTCCGCCCCGTTGCGAGCCCCCATGATCAGGAGTTCAGCGACCTCGCCGACGCCACCGATCTCGTGAGACATGAACGGGAGGACGGTGCTCGCAAAGAGGACGCTCGCGATGAAGCTCCCGATGTTCGTGAGTGCAACGATCAGAATGAGCCGGAACAGCGGGACCTCGCGCATCCGGGCGAGAAGCTCACCGATCGGCAACTCCTCGTCGTCGAGTAACTCGTTGAGCCGGCTGATGTCGCCGACGTTGACGTCGAGATATCGTAACTCGACGTAGCCCGCGAACCACCCTGGGGCGAGCAACGGGTTGACGCTCGTCAGCCAGGCGACCGCGCCACCGACGCCCGCACTACTCCAGTGTGCGCCCGCCAGCCTGGCAAGCCCGGCTGCGATGACGCCGTTGACGAGGAACCACGCCGCGAACAACCTGAGCAGCCAGCCCTGTTCAGCCCCGCCGAGCAACAGCAGGACGAAAAACGCGCCGAACCCGAGCGTGAACAGGTAGCCAAAGACCTTATAGAGCGAAAACCGGCGACCGGAAATCGTCCCCGTGAGCGAGGACATCGGCGGAAGCGCGGACGGATCGTCGAGATATCGCTGAATCCCCTCGCGGTGACCGGCCCCGACGACCGCGACGACGTCCTGGCCTGCCTGTCGCAACCCGACGAGCTGATGGGCGATGTAGGCGTCGCGTTCGTCGATCAGCGCCTCGGCACCGCCGGGCGAGAAGCGTCGGAACTCCTCCATCATCGCCGAGACGACGTCAGTGTCGGTCAGCTCCTCGATGTCGAACTCATCGAGATCCTCGTCTTCGAACCCTGAAAGCGCGGCCAGCATCGGCAACGCGATCGCCGTTCCGACGGCCCCGGCCAGGAGGAGGACGTCGAGCGCGCCCGCGAACGGGACGGCAACACCGAGCGTCCCGAGGACTGAAAACCCGAGGACGGATCCGATGATGCCGACGAACAGCCCGACTGTCAGCCCGATCGTCCAGGCCGCCGTCCACGGGCCGGCGACGCCGACGAGCATCCCGCCGAAGAGTTTGAGCTTCTCGATGCCGGTGAGGCGCTTCCAGAAGCGCTGGATCGTCGTCTGGATGTCCCGGTCGACCAGGGCGACGTCGATGCCCGCCGCCTCGGCGGTCTCGACGCCGGCCATCATGTCCGCGCCGGGCGTGACGTCGAAGCGATCGCCGAGACGCGCCTGGACGTACGAGAGCATCCAGTAGGCCAGGAACTGAAAGACGGTGTTGCCCTGCAGGAGGTCGCTCGCCTCGATGTCGTCGGGCGATTCACCCTTGAGCTGGCGAAAGCGTCCCTCGTCGAGTTCGACGGCGACGACGTCGGGTTGCTCGTCCTCGATCGTCCGCTCGACGCGGTCGGCACTCTCCGCCGAGACGTGTGCCGTCCCGAGGAGATGGATCGACCCCTCGCCACCGGCCGCGTTCTGTCCCGGTGGGTCGCCCGTATCACTCATTGTCTGGCATACTACCCCCGGCCTCCTTACGACTGTCGGGACGCGATGGACCCTTCGAGCGTCCGATCTCCCGCTATCAGGCCGAGGTCGGCTCGTAGCGTGCCGAGACGACCAGCGTTTCGCGCCGCTCCTCCGCTTTGTCGACGGCAAAGCCGTGTTTCGAGAGGTGCTCGGCGACCGTCGCCGCGTCGTATCGTTCCGAGAGCGGCGGGCCGCGTTCGCCGATGCCTTCGGCCGACCAATCAGCGATCGCGACGCGTCCACCGGGTTCGATCGCCCGGGCGAGTTCCGCGAGGGCGCGCTCGCTCACGAACTCGTGGTACGTCATCGTCGAGTACGCGGCGGCGAAGGCGTCCTCGCCGACCGGAAGCCAGTCGACGCTGGCGGTGATCGGAAAGACGTTCCGCGGTTGACCGAACTCCTCGAAGGCGGCGTGCATCGCCGGCTGGACGTCGATCGCGAGCACGTCCTCGACGTGTTCGGCCACCGATCGCGTGTAGAAACCGGTCCCGCTCCCGAGGTCGGCGACGCAGTCGGTCTCTTCGAAGTCGAACAGCCCCAGCAACTCGTCGACCGAGAGGTAGGCGTACCGTGAGTCGTCTTCCAGGGCGTCCGCCCGCTCGGCGTCGAACGTGTGATGACCCATGGGATCGGTTCGATCGTCGACGGCAAAAGCTACTGGCTACCGGCCATACGTGGCCGTGATCCGGGCCCGTCCGAGCACAGCGCCGTCAAGCGCCGATTCGAGCGCCTCACGGTGTGCACCCCCCGGGACGTCGAGCGAACGATCGACGGCGTAGAGGGTGAATCGGTAGGTGTGCGGGTCGTCGTCCGCCGGCGGCGCGGGGCCGCCGTAACCGACCTCACCGAAGTCGTTCGTCCCCTGTCGTGCGCCCCCGAGTTCCGGGACCGTCTCAGCCGGCGGGAGGCCGACCGGGATCTCGCGTCGTTCCGCCGGCACGTTCCAGAGGAGCCAGTGAACGAACGCGCCACCCGGGGCGTCGGGATCGTCGACGATCAGGGACAGTGTTTCCGTCCCATCGGCGACGGACGCGATCGAGAGAGGCGGTGATTGTTCGGGACCGTCGGCCGTGTACTGCACGGGGATAGATCCGCCGTCCGCGAACGCGGGCGACCGAAACGCGAGGCCGTGTGGGCCGACCGTGGTGGTCGTGGTCGCCGTCCCATTACAGCCTGCAAGGGCCCCGACGCCGACGAAACCGACAGTACGCACGTACTGACGACGCGAGAGCATGCGCTATGATACGACCCGGTTTCGCAAGTAAGTACGCCCCTGAGACCAACCCCGGGAAAGCCCGGTACGGCCACCGGCAGATATCTCCGCTACTGTGGGAATCGATAGCAAAGAGCGGGATTTATGCGTCCGCCGCTCCCCGGTAGGGATACATGCGACTCCACGAATATCAGGCCAAACGCGTCTTCGCCGACGCCGGGATCCCGGTTCCCGACGCGACGCTCGCGACGACCGTCGAGGAGGCCGTCGACGCGGCCGACGACATCGGGTACCCGGTCGCGATCAAGGCGCAGGTACACGTCGGCGGACGGGGCAAGGCCGGCGGGATCAAACTCGCCGACGACGCCGATGAGGCTCGCGCGGCAGCCGAGGACATCCTCGGGATGGATCTGAAAGGCTACACCGTCGACCGGGTTCTCGTCGAGGAGGCAGTCGACTTCGTGAACGAACTCTACGTCGGTGTGACGATGGACCGTGGGGAGGGCCAGCCAGTCGCGATGGTCTCGACAAAGGGTGGCGTCAACATCGAGGAGGTCGCCGCGGCGGACCCCGACGCCATCGCGCGCGAGCACGTCGATCCGGCCTACGGCCTCCACCCGTACCAGGCCCGGAAAGCCGTCTACGACGCGGGCGTCGACCGCGAGGTGGCCGGCGACGTCGCCTCCATCCTCTCGACGCTGTACGATCTCTGGGACGAGAAGGACGGCAGCGACGCCGAGATCAACCCCGTCATGATCACTGACGAAGACGGAGTCATCGCCGCCGACGCCGTCTTCAACGTCGACGACGACGCCCTCTTTCGGCAGTCCGAGATCGCCCAACTCGAGGGCGAGACGACCGACGACGACCTCGAAGCGATGGCCAGCGAGTACGGCTTCGATTACGTCCGCCTCGATGGCAACGTCGGCATCATCGGCAACGGTGCGGGCCTGGTGATGACGACGCTCGACCTCGTCGATTACTACGGCGGCGCGCCGGCGAACTTCCTCGACATCGGTGGCGGGGCGAAAGCCGGTCGCGTCCGCAACGCCCTTGAAGTCGTCTTCGCCGACGACAACGTCGACAGCGTCGTGTTCAACATCTTCGGCGGGATCACCCGCGGCGACGAGGTCGCCCGCGGGATCAACGAAGCCCTCGAGGAGTTCGAAACGATCCCGAACCCCGTCACCGTCCGACTGGCGGGCACCAACAGCGTGCAAGGCATGGAGATACTCAACACCGATCTCGTGACCGTCGAGGAAACGCTCGAAGACGCCGTCCAGCGTGCCGTCGCCGACGCCGAGGAGGTGACACGATGAGTTCTATCAGACGATTCGACACTCGCCTCGCTCGGTCGGCTGCGACTGATACCCTCATGCTCACCACGGGGTGGTTCGAATGAGTATCCTGGTCGATTCGGACACGCGCGTCATCGTCCAAGGGATCACCGGCGGGGAGGGCGAGTTCCACGCCGAACAGATGATCGAATACGGCACGAACGTCGTCGCCGGCGCGGTGCCGGGAAAGGGCGGCCAGGAAGTCCACGGCGTCCCGGTCTACGACACCGTCGAGCGTGCGGCCCGCGAGGAGAACGCCGACGCCTCGGTCGTGTTCGTCCCGCCCGCCTTCGCGGCTGACGCGTTGTTCGAGGCGCTCGATGCGCCACTCGAGGTCGTGGTTGCGATCACCGAGGGCATCCCGACCCAGGACGTCAGCGAGGTCTACGCCGAACTCGAAGAAACCGACACCCACCTGATCGGGCCGAACTGTCCCGGCGTCATCACGCCTGGCGAAACCAAACTCGGCATACTGCCGGGCAACATCTTCAGTGAGGGGAAGGTCGGACTGGTCTCGCGGTCCGGCACGCTGACCTACCAGATCGTCGATAGCCTGACGGAGCGCGGAATCGGCCAGACGACTGCCGTCGGCATCGGTGGCGACCCGATCGTCGGCACGGACTTCATCGACGCACTGGAACTCTTCGAGGCCGATCCCGAGACGGAGGCCGTCGTGATGTGTGGCGAAATCGGCGGCGAGGACGAAGAGGAGGCCGCCGCGTACATCGCCGAACACATGGATACCCCCGTCGTCGGGTTCATCGCCGGCCGGACCGCGCCGCCGGGCAAGCGCATGGGCCACGCCGGCGCGATCGTCTCCGGCGGCGGCACCGGGACAGCACAGAGTAAGATCGATGCCCTGGAGGCCGCGGGCGTCCCCGTCGGCGAGACGCCCGCCGCCGTGGCCGAGTACGTCGAAGACATTATCTGAGCGCCCCGTCGTTTTTGGGGGCGGTTTCGACCCATCGGGAAAACCATATCCCGCCGGCAACCGAGGTACCCGTATGCGCTGTATCGCTCACCGCGGCTTCGCCGGGCTGTATTCCGAGAACACCCTGACAGCCGTCCGGCAGGCGGCCGCGCAGGCGGACATGATCGAGGTCGACGTCCGACGATGTGGTTCCGGCGAACTGGTCGTCTTTCACGACGAGACCGTCGATCGGCTCACCGACGAGACGGGGAGGGTTGGGGAGTACACAGCCGAGGAACTCGCGGACATGAACGTCGACGGGTCCGGGGAAGGTGTCCCAACGCTGTCCGCCGTTCTCGAGGTGGTTCCGGGCGACGTCGGATTGAACCTCGAACTCAAGGAATCGGGGTTGATCGAGGACGTCCAGACGGCCGTCGCTGGGACCGACGTCGACGTGTGGCTCTCGTCGTTCGACACGGACGTGGTCGCGACGGCGGCAGAGACGACCGACTGGCCGGTCGTGTTGATCGTCGACGATGCCTCCGAAGCGGCCATCGAGCGCGCGGCCGGCATCGGCTGTGCCGGGATTGCCCCCCACTGGCGACTCGTCGACTTCGCGCTGATCGAGCGTGCCCACCGCTCGGATCTCGCCGTCTATGCCTGGCCGATCAACGACATCGAGCGCGCACAGTCACTCCGAAAGATGGAGGTCGACGGCATCGTCGCCGAGGAACCGACCGCCTGTACCGGCGACTAGAGCCGCGCGAGGTTCTGTCGGAGTTTGATGTTTGCGGTCATCAGCGCCGTCGCTGTCATGATCACGAAGACGATCTGGACGTGGAGGACGATCGCGCGATCGATCCCCGCGAGGACCACGAGTTCGACCGCCGGGACGAAGGCACCGAAGGCCAGCACCGGCAGGAGATGGCGCAACAGCGTATCGAGCATCGTCCCCTGGACCATCGACCGCGAGAGTTGCGTTCGGCCGTGCCAGTACCCGTACCCGGCGAACGTCACGCCCCCGATCCCCGCCAGCCCCACGATCAGTCGCTCCTCGAGGCCGGCAAGTTCGGCGAACAGAACCGCAACGACGACGAGGGAGAGCCCAAGCACGGTCGGCTGGCGAAGGAACCCGTCCTCGTCCGCGCCGTCGTCTGCCGGCGTCCCCTGGCGCGCGATGAGGCGCATCGTCAGCGCAAGCAGAAAGACGAACGCGAGCAGGACGGTCCGCCGGATGGCCGGCATCGCCGGCGTGATGATCCCGAGAACGCCGACCACACCATAGAGGGACGCGGTCCCGCCGACGCCGGTGAGGTGGGTCCAGATCGACGCCTGTGACGGTAACTGACTCGCCCGACGGTTCCACAGGGCATAGAGCCCGAACCGGACGCCGAGGACGCCGATCAGGACGAACCCGATGAAGTAAATGAAGGTCAGGTTCGGGTTCCCGGCGATCTCCTGAAGCGTTATCTCCCAGTTACCGATCATGGACGGTCACCGATCGTTCGTCCGATCATGGTTGACGATTACTACCCACTCGGTCGATCATGGCTGACTTCCACGCTCTCGAGTGATCATGATTGGCACCCGCGCTCCCGATCGATCACGGCCGATCACTCCGTTCACGATCACCGTCGCCTCCGGTCAATTCGTCGTGCACACGAACCAGATCCTGTCGCAGGTCATTTATCGTTTCGTATCTCCGTAGCGTGCGTTTGGCCATCGCCTTGGTGATCACGCTGTCGACGGCGTCGGGAACGTCGATCTGAAGCGATGGCTTCGGCGGGGGTGCGTTCATCACGTCGTCGCGGATCGCTTCGAATTCACCGAGAAACGGCGGCCGACCGGTGAGCAGTCGATAGAGGACGGCCCCGAGGTGATAGACGTCTGTCGCGTGATCGACCCGGCCGAACTGGCGATCGTAATACTCGGGAGCCGCGTACCGCGGATCGAGACAGGAGGCCGGCGTGACGTGAAACCGATACACCTCGAGCAGGCCGACGTTGATCAGTGCCGCCCCGGTGCTCGCTGGTGAATCATCTTCGATGCCGGGGATCCCAACTGTCCGTGGGTCGAGTCCGCCGTGAACCACACCGTGTCGGTGCGCGTGGGCGAGCGCGTCGGCGACGTCGATGCCGATCGAAATGGCGACTCCAGGATCGACCGCCGCGACGCGATCGGCGATCGTCGTCTCCAGTAAGTCGGTCGCTGCCCAGGGCTGCGGTGCGTGGTTCCAGTCGTAGACCGTGGCGATGTGGGGATGGTCGTCGATCCCCTGCCACCGTTCGAGTGCGCCACAGAGGTTCTCTTCGAAGGACGAAGGGTCATCCGACGGTGGACGGTGGAACAATCGTAACGCGAGTGCCCGCTCGACCCCCTCGTCGACAGTCAGGACGCGCGCCACGTCGGCATACCGACCGCGTTGCTGGCCAGACAGCATCATCAGTTCCTCGAAGCGACTGTACTCGACGATCTCCGAAATGCGTTCGAACAGGCGATTCCATCGCTGTCGGTCGGTAGTTGTCGTCCCGTCCCCCTCGAACGAACCCGTCGGCCGAGCCTCGTCGCTCCCGGTACCGTCCGATCCACTCCTGGCCGGTTCGCGAGCGGGATCGTCGTGGCGCTGTGGATCCGCCGGGTCGATGACGCTTCGGTTCGACTCGACGCTTCGTGGATCGAAGCCGACACCCGGTGGGCGAACCCGACCGACGCCGTCCGTGGGCGAGTCCCTGGACGACCCCGCATTCGAAGCCCCCCGTTCGTCGCCTGAACGGACACGTCCGGAATGGTCCCCCCCAACGAGCCCTGAATCGAACCGTCGGGGGTACCTCGTGGCGAGGTACGCAAACGCGACCTCCGCTTCCGCGTTATCCGCATCGAGGCGATCGGACAGTCGACCGGCGACGTACGGGACCGCGTCGGGATCAGCGAGGGCGATCAGACTGAGTGCGAACGCGCCGGCGAGCCGGACGTCCGGATCGTCCTCGTCGAGCAAGCCAGCCAGATACGGCAACCGGTTGGCACTCGCCGCTGGCTCGGCAAGCACCGACTGTACTGTCTCGAAGGGGTCCCGGGCGTCACCCGTGTTCGCCATGTGATACCACGTTCTGTGTCAATTGAACATCAGTGGGTAGGAACATGATAGTTGCGGTGCCACGAACCCGACCGACGGTGGCTGTAGGGCCCTTGGGTTATCATGGTTGAAAATCGGAAGTCACCATTTACGGCAATCCGAATCCTCGCGTTTCACAATGCCAGAGAAACGATCCGGACTCCTCCCGTCGATCGTGCGCGAGCGCTACACCGCACGACTCGGGATCGCCCTCGCGTTCGCGGTCGTCGTCATGATCGCATTCGGGGGGGTCATCAGTGCACAGACGTCGGGTGAACTCCGCACCGACGTCGAGGCCGACCTGACGACACAGTCGAGCGCGCAGGCAGCGCAACTCGAAACCTGGCTGTCGGCCGTCGAAGGGGACGTTCGAACGACGACAAAGCTTCCGGTGTTTGCGTCGGGCGACGTCGATCAGATCGATCGACAGCTCGATGGGATGGTCGCGAACGGCGACGTACCGAGAGACGTCGTCGCCGTCCACTATCTCGACACGGCCGACATGGAGTTTCTGGGCAGTTCCAGCGACGTCATGGAGGGCGTAAACCCGGCCGAACAGGGCGCAGCGTTTGCGACTGATCCACCCGCTTTCGACGGCCCGGACGACGTCTACATCTCCCAACCGTTCTCGGTGCCGATCGTCGACCATCCGATCGTCGCCGTCCTCTCGCCGATTGCCGGGGCCGAGGATCGGGCGCTGGTCTACATGATCGACCTCGAATCACGGGCGGCAAGTCTTTCGACGAACGGGGAGACGTCGACCGTCGTGATCGACGGAAGCGGACAGTACGTCGCCCACCCGAACGCGAGCAAGATACTCGACGCTCACAACGACACGGTGATCGATTCGGTCACCGCAGCGAACGCGTCGTTCCAGCGCCAGGGCGACACTGTGATGGGAATGGCGAAGATGGGGTCCCACGACTGGACGGTACTGACTCAGATGCCGGCGTCCCAGGCGTACGCCCTCTCGGCGCAGATCAACGCCGACCTGCTGGGCCTGGTGTTGCTGGCAGTCATCAACCTGGGTTTGATCGGCGTCACGATCGGTTCGAACACGGCACTATCGTTGCGGCGACTCGCCAACCGGGCGAGTGAGATGGGCGCGGGCGATCTCGAGGTCGATCTCACGACACAGCGTGAGGACGAGATCGGAACGCTGTACCGTGCCTTCGCGGAGATGCGCGACTCGCTCAGAGCAAAGATCGGCGAGGCCAAGACCGCACAGGACGAAGCCGAAACAGCCCGGAAAGAAGCCGAACGTGAACGCGCCGAGATGGCGGATCTCTCCACGCATCTGGAAGCGAAGGCGACGGAATACAGTGCGGTCCTCGACCGCGTCGCTGACGGCGACCTGACGCAGCGGGTTGATCCCGACAGCGACAACGACGCGATGGCGACCGTGGGGGAGGAACTCAACGTCGCACTCGACGCCCTGGAGACGACCGTCGCCGACGTCGAGGCCTTCGCCAGGGAGGTGTCCCGTTCGAGTGATAGCGTCCGTCAGAACGCCGACCGGGTCGGCGAGGCCAGCCGGCAGGTCAGCCAGTCCATCGACGAGATCTTCGACGGCGCGAGCGAGCAAAGCGACCGTCTCCAGGACATCGCCGCCGAGATGGAGACGCTCTCTGCCTCGGCCGAAGAGGTCGCCAGTTCGGCCCAGGAAGTCGCCCAGACGTCCCAGCAGGCCGCCGAAGTCGGCGAAACCGGGCGTCGGGCCGCAGAGGGTGCGATCGAGGAGATGCACGCGATCGAGGAGGAGACCGAACGGACCCGGCAGGCGATCAACGATCTCGATTCGGACTTGGACGAGATCGGCGAGATCGTCGATCTCATCACGGAGATCGTCGAGCAGACGAACATGCTCGCGATCAACGCCTCGATCGAGGCCGCCCACTCGAACGGCGGCGAAGGCTTCGCCGTCGTCGCGGACGAGGTCAAGAACCTCGCCGAGGAGACCAAGGAGGCGGCCGGCGATATCGAGGCGCGGATCGAACAGATCCAGGACCAGGCCGGCGAAACCGTCGAGACGATGGAGGCGACCAGCGAGCGGATGGCCGCGGGCGTCGAGACGGTCACCGAGACGGTCGACTCCTTAGAGACGATCGTCGAACGCGCAGAGGAGGCCGACCGGGGCATTCAGGAGATCGACGCTGCGACGGAGGACCAGGCGGAGACTGCCCAGCAGGTCATGGCCATGGTCGACGACCTGACGGCGATCAGCCAGCAGACCGTCACGGAGGCGGACACGGTCGCGAACGCGGCCGACGAGCAGACGGACTCCATCGCGGAGGTGACGGCCTCGGCCGGTGACCTCCTCGATCGGGCCGACGAACTCCAGTCGCTGCTCGATCGCTTCGAGGTCGACCAGTCGGCGAGAGACGCTGGAGCCGTCGCGACGGCACCAACGGAGGATACCGCATGATCGAAATCGACATCACGCTCTGGTTCACGCTCGGGACGATCGCGATGGCGCTCGGGAGCGGCGGACTCGCCTACGGGTTCGTGACGCTATCGAGTGACAGACACCGCGAGTACGCCGACGTCGTCGTCGTCACGCTGATCGCGACAGTCGCCTACGGACTGATGGCCCTCGGGATCGGTGAGATCACGACGGCGACCGGCGCGGCCGTTTTCGTCCCGCGATACGTCGACTGGCTGCTGACGACACCGTTACACGTGGTCTTCATCGCCCTCATCGCCGGGGCCGGGAGACGGCTGATCGCGAAAGCCGCGTCGCTCCAGGCGGCGACGATCGTGCTCGGCTTCCTCGGCGCACTCTTTGGAACACCGCTGAAAGAGTTGTTCTTCCTCGCCGGGAGTCTGGCGTTCGTCGGCGTGGTGTACCTACTCGTGGTCGAGGCCGAAAACGACGCACAGGATCGCGACGACGTGACCGCGGGGCTCTACAGAAAACTCCGGAACTTCGTGATCGTCCTCTGGCTCGTCTACCCGGTCATCTGGCTGCTCGCCCCCACGGGGTACGGGTTCATGGACAACGAGACCGCCTCGTTGGTCATCACGTACATCGACGTCGTCGCCAAGGTCGGGTTCGGCCTGATGGCGCTGAACGGCCTCCAGACGCTCGAATCGTTCGACGTCGCCGACAGGACGGGCTACGCATCCACCGACGACTGATCGACACGGGGGACAAACGCTTATCGGCCCCGCCGCCGATCGACTCGGCATGGACGTCGCGATCCTCGGGACGGGTGCGATGGGCCGCCGATTCGCCCGTGCGTGTCTCTTTGGAGGAGAACCGTCCGGACACATCGACGAGTCGACAGTTGGAACGAAACCGTCAGGATCCACTGACGAGTCGACAGAGCAGGATCCGGAAGCAACGGCCCCAGCGGACAACGGAGCCGTTGATCCCATCGAGCAGCTCCCGGCGATCACGCTGTATGGATCCGACGCCACGGCGGTGATGGACGCCGTCGACGCGCTCGAAGACGAACTCCACGATCATGCCGACTCGGTATCAGCCGACCACCTCGAACGGGTCGACGGGACGACCGATCTCGAGACCGCTGTGGGGGACGCAGCGGTCGTGATCGAAACACGAGCCGACGATATCGAAACGGTTCGCCATCGCCTCGCCGGTGTCGAGGAGCGTCTCGACGACGAGGCGATCCTCGCGATCCACGTCGACGTGGCCGAGGCAACCGCCGCGGCGGCCGCACTTGAACGGCCCGAGCGCGCGGTCGGTCTCTCGATGGTCGCCCCCGGGGAGCGTTCGGACGACCGCTCCGGTCTCGTCGACGGCGGCGTGATCGAGGTCGTCCGAGCGGACCAGACCGACGACGCGACCGTCACTGCCGTGGGTGATCGCCTCAAGCGCCTGGGGTGGACCCTCGTCGTCGTAAACGATGCGCCGGCCCGGATCGCCGATCGGCTCCAGCTCGCGCTGGAAGTCGAGGCGATGCGAGCTGTCGAAACTGACGTCGCCGCGCCGGCGGCGATCGATGCCGTCGTCGAAGAGGGGTTCGGTCACGCCGAGGGGCCGCTTTCCAGCGCCGACCGTGCCGGACTGGACACGCGCCTGGCTGAACTGCAAGCACTGGGCGAGGAACTCGGCCCGCGGTTCGAGCCGCCGACCGTCCTCAGGAATAAGGTCGAAGCGGGACAGCTCGGGGTGAAAACCGGAACCGGGTTCCGCGAGTGGGACGACGATCAGCCGGTCGATGGGGACGACACAGACGGAACGTGAGCGGCGTGTCGACCGCGACCGGTCTCACTCGTCGAAGCGTGTTTCGACACTGTGGGCGTGCGCTTCGAGCCCTTCTGCTTCGGCCAGCGTCGTGATCGTCCCCCGGAGCGTCGCGAGTGCGTCCTCCGAGAGTTGCTGATACGTCGCGGGACGGACGAAGTCGTCCACCGAGAGACCGCTGGCGATCGCTGCCGAGCCGCCAGTGGGAAGAACGTGGTTGGTGCCGCTGGCGTAATCGCCCGCGGCAACCGGCGTGAACTCGCCCACGAAGGCACTCCCGTAGTTCGTGATCCGATCGAGCAAGTCGCGTTCGTTCTCGGCGTGGACGAAGATGTGTTCGGGCGCGTAGTCCTCGCTGAAGTCGACGGCCTCGTCCATCGAATCCGCGAGGAAGACGCCGCTGGCATCGTTGTCGAGTGCCTCCCGGACGATGTCTTCCCGCTCGCGCTGGGGTACCTGGCTGTCGATCTCGTCGGCGACCGCTTCGGCGTGGTCGGCGTCCGGCGTCACCGCGACGACCCCGGCGTTGGGATCGTGTTCGGCCTGGGCGATGACTTCGGCGGCGACGATCTCGGGGTCGGCCGTCGCATCGGTCAGCGTCAGGACTTCGCTGGGGCCGGCGAGCATGTCGATGCGGACGTCGCCGCGGACCTCGGCCTTCGCGGCCGTGACCCACCGGTTGCCCGGGCCGACGATCACGTCGACGGGGTCGATCGACTCGGTGCCGTAGGCGAGCGCGGCGATGGCCTGTGCGCCGCCGATCTGGTAGACTGCGTCCGCGCCGGCGGCGTGCATCGCCGCCATCGTGACCGGGTTGATCTCCTCGGCCGGCGGGGTCGCCACCGCGACGTGCTCGACACCGGCGACCTTCGCTGGCACGACGCCCATCAGCACGCTGGAGGGATAGGCTGCCGTGCCGCCTGGGGCGTAGACCCCCGCAGATTCAAGCGGGTAGTACTTCCGGCCGAGTTCGCGGCCCTCGCTCGGTTTGACCGACCAGTCCTCGGGCACCTGGCGTTCGTGAAACGCGCGGATGTTCGAGGCGGCCGTCTCGATGGCCTCGCGTACCTCGTCGTCGATCGACTCGTAGGCCGCGCCAGCCTGTTCGGTGACGTCGAACTCGTCGATCTCGACGCCGTCAAACTGACGGCTGAACTCGTAGAGGGCGTCGTCGCCGTCGTGATGGACCGTCTCGACGATCTCCTGGACATCCTCGCGGATCTCGCCGATCCCGGAGTCTCGCTCGAAGAGCGCTCGTCGCCGTCGGTCCGAAAGGTCGGAAATGGACTGTACGTCCATACACGTCGGGTTTGCCAGCGAACTTACTAACTACTTGCTATCCGTCGATAATACGATCATCGACAGTGACGAATTGTAGCAGCCATCACCGTCCACGGGCGTACCACCAGATACCGACGACGGCCAAGACGAACACACCGCCAACGAAGAACGCGACGGCCGGCTCGGCCAGGAACGGCGACGGATCGGCGGCTTCAGCGGCTGACCCAGTCGATTCGACGTCCATCGCGCCGAGGCTACCGCTATCGCCGCTCGTCCCGTCCGTCGTCGAATCCGCCAGGAACTGCTGGACGGCGAACCCGAACGTCAGCGCCCCGGCGGCGAGCACGCCGACGCCAGCCAGCAATCGACCGACTGCTCGCTTCAACAGCGATTCGTGCTCTTCTTCGCCGGCGACGAGGACGAGCGCCTCGCTGGTCGGCGCGTAGACGTTCATCTCGTTGCCCTTCGCCGAGTAGTCCGTCCCGACCGACTCGATCAGGTCCGCCGACTCGAGCTTCTCGACGTGGTAATGGACGTTCTGAAGGGAGGTCCCGATCTCCTCGCGGATCTCGACGGGCGTCCGGGGCTCGTCGTATACCAGCGCCAGCACGCGCCGGGCCGTCTCCGAGGAGAGCGCGGCGAAGGCCTCGTCGGCGGCCCCCTCGGTCAGCCCGAGCACCCGTGGTTCGTCCGCGGTCTCACCCCGCTCACCGCGGCGTGGCAATAACTGACCCATGATCGATCGATAAAACGGCCACTGTAAAGGGTGTGCCGATGGGTCAAACGTGGGTTTTATCGATCAAATCCCCGTCTCAGTCAGTCGGTTCCGCGACTGTCGGCCGGACGCGGCGGGAGTCGGAGATCGGCGATCGACGGCAAGTGTTTGACGTTGTAGACGACCCTGAGTTCGTCGGTGATCGGGTACCCGACACAGGACAGCCGAATCCCACGGTCGATGGCCTCGGCCGGAAGCACGTGATTGACCGGCTGGGAGAGTTCTCCCTCGACGACGGCGATCGCGCAGTTGGCACACGCCCCGCCGCGACAGGAGTAGGGCCACGCCTGGCCCGCCTGCTCGGCGGATTCTAAGAGCGTCCGATCGGGTCGTACAGAGAGGGTTCCGTACGCCCCACCGTCGAGATCCGCCGCGGCGGCCTTCTCGAAGAGGGCCGCGTCCTCGAGACGCCACCCACGGTCCTCCAGGACAGCGTAATCGAGATACGTGACGTCGACTTGCCGGATCGTCGGTTCCGAGTCCTCACTCGACTCCGTGCCCTCGCGTCGGCGTTCGAGGAGTTCCTCGTAGGCGGCCTGGACGGCTTGAAATTCGGCTACCGAGCCACCTTGATCCGGATGGGCAGTCTTGACCCGCCGTCGATAGGCACGGTGGATCGCGTCTTCGCTCGCAGACCGGTCGATCCCGAGGACGTCGGACGGGGACGGCACGCTCCCAGCTAGTCAAATTTCGCGGTTAAACCTTCGCGTGGCGGTAAGGTCGCCCGCCGAGTGCCGGCGTCTCGCCGCCGAATGTCAGACCAGCAGCGTCTTCGGCGCTTTCGGCACGACGAGGACGTCACTGCCGGGTTCGATCGCGTCCTCGATAGTTTCCTCGGCGTGCATCAGACACTCCTCGACGAGGTCGGGGTCTTCGCTGTCCGTGATGTAGGCGTCGGCGTGCCGAAGCGAGCGGACCGTGACGAAGCCGCGCTGGGCACCGGGCTCGTAGCCCTCGAGCATCGCCTGATAGCAGGATTCGGCGTCCTCGGCTCCCGAGAGCCACTCGTAGAAGCGCTCTTCGCCACGACCGGCACCGTAGCCCTCGTCGAGCACCGCGGGAACGACCACGCGACCACCCTCCTTGACGGGCGCACCGTCCGAGAGGACGACGTAGGTGATCCCGCGGGTCGTCTGGTAGAGCTGGGCGTCCTTTGGCGCGCCGACGCCCGAAACTACTGCGTCGTATTCGCCGTCGACCTCGAAGGCCAGGGCTTCGCGGGCGGTCTCCGCCAGATCCCGGACGACGGCACTCGAGTCGCCCGCGGCGGCGTCCAGAAAGCCGTCGGGGCCGGGCGTGACGTTCAGACAGAAGTCCAGCCCGACGAGTTCGCCGGCCTCCTCGACGGCCTCCCGGAAGGGATTGCCGTCGATCTTGCCCAGCTTGACCGACTCCTGGCTGAGCATGTCCGGGCCGTGGGTGTACTTGATGAAGGACTCCCCACCCGCGCCGATGATGACCGTCTTCGCGCCGCCCGAAAAGCCCGCATACTGGTGGGGTTCACTCTGGCCCGTTGTGAGCACGAGGTCGGCCTCGGCGACCGGCGTATAGATCTCGATCGGGACGTCGTTCACCTCGCCGAGCGTGACGGTGTCGTCGGGGTCGTGGTTCTCCGCGAGGTCGGCGTACTCGCCGAGTTCGGCCTCGATCTCTTCGCGGTCCATCGGCCGATGGAGGCCGAGGCCGAGGACGATGGTGACCTGGTCGCGATCGACGCCGGCGGCCTCGAGTTCGTCGAAGAGAACGTCCACCAGAATCCCGTCCGGGGCGTCCCGCGTGACGTCCGTGACGACGATGGCGACCTCGTCGTCGGGACTCGCGCGTTCGGACAGCGGCGGGCCGTGGGGATCGGCCACCGCCGCCTCCGCAGCGTCGCGGACGTCGACTGGCTCGCCGCCGGGGAGTTCCGCGATCGTCACGTCACAGTCGGGGAGATCGACCTCGACGTAGCCGTCTCCGCGTGGGACTTCGAATGTCATCTGTTCGCGTCCCAGGACGCACGCGGGCCACAAATGGATTGCCCACGATGGACCGAATCCAGCTCACCTGGTCCAATACTGTTCGAACGCCTCTCGGGCCGCCATCTGCGCGTCGGGCATGACTTCGAGGACGATGGGGCCGTCGAACGCCGAATCACGGATCGCCCCTACCGTCGCCGCCAGATCGATCTCGCCGTCGCCGAACGGAAGCCCGTCGTTCCGGCGCGTGCTGTCGGTGAGATGGATCAGACCAATCTGATCCGGGTACGTCGAGAGCAAGTACTTGAGTGCCTCGTGGTACTGGCGCTCGGCCGTGTAGAGGTGGGCCGTATCGAGCACCAGATCGTTATCGCGGGCGAGGATCATCTCCTCTAGGTGCATGACGCTCGCGCCGGTGTTGTTCTCGTGGCCGTGGGCCGCATCGAAGCCGATCGCCTCCACGTCCGGCGCGAAGACGTGCATGACGTACTTCGAGTGGAGCACGAGGTAGGCATCGAGTTCGACCGCGAGGCGGTCGGTCAGTTCGTAGTACTCGTGCTCTTCCGGTGTGACGTGTGGCGTGTGGACCGAGGCAGCCGAGACGGCCGCGTCCCGGACAGTCTCGACAGTCTCGTCGAGCGCGTCGAGATGCTGGCGTTCGAGATAGAGTTCGACGGCGTCGAACCCCCGATCGGCCGCTGCCTGGAGAACTTCGGCTTCAGGTTCGCACTTGCCGGCGACCGTCGGCCCGTCTGTGGCTGGTGACACGCCGGGCGATTGTGCCGGGTGGACCTTCCCGCTGTCGTTCTCAATCAGCGTGCCCACTCGACCATCCGCCGATACCGCTCGTCGGTCGAAAGCGCCTCGGCGTCCCCGATCAGCACGAGCGCACGCTTCGCTCGCGTCAGCGCGACGTTGATCCGCCGATAGTCCTCGAAGATCGGCCCGTCGAGGCTCCCTGTAGCGACAAAGGAGACGAGGACGACTTCCTTGCTCGACCCCTGGAAGCGATCGACGGTGTCGACGGTCACCCCCCCGGGGACACGCTGGCCGATCTCGGCGACCTGGGCGCGATACGGCGCAATCACGCCAACGTCTCCCGGATCGACGCCAGCATCGAGGTACGAGTCGACGGTCTCCGCCACGGTCGCAGCCTCGTCGGGATTGGTGTTCCCCACCGCCTGCCCGTCGGGATCGAGGAACGTCACCCGGCCCTGGCGACGGTCAGGCAACGCCGACGGGTCGACGCCGTCGAGATCGGCAAGGGTTTGCCCGGCGATCTCACCGCTGGCAGGCCGAAGTTGCCCGTCGTAGAACTCTCTGGAAGCGTAGGCCTGAATGCGCTGGGCCATCCGATACTGGCGATCGAGCAGCACACCGGCGTCGGGATGGGCGTCGATCAATCGCTCGAACAGCGATTTCGAGAGGTCGGCGGTCGCCTCCCGGTCGGCGATGTCATCCTCCGCACGGACGACCGGCGGGAGTTGCTGGTGGTCGCCGACCAAGACGAACCGGTCGGCACGGGCGACCGCCGCGAGCGCGCCCGGTTCGGTCAACTGGCCGGCTTCGTCGATGACCGCCACGTCGAAGTCCTGCTCGCGCATGATCCGCGAGCCGCAGGTTGCCGTCGTCCCCGCGACGACGGGGGCGTCCGTCAACTCGGCCGCCCGCTCGTCGGGATCGCCCGCCGGATCGAGCCTGACGTCCTGGAGGTCATCACGGACACCGGTCTCGGTCCCCATCCGGACGACGTCTTCGACGCCCTGCTCCAGCAAGGCCTCGACGGCGTTGTCCACCGCGCGGTTCGTGAAGGCTGAGAGGAGGACGCGATCGCCGCGTTCGACCAGCGCGTCGACGAGCGTCGCGAGCGTGTAGGTCTTGCCGGTCCCCGGGGGGCCGTGAATGAGTGCGAAGTCCTCGGCCCCGACTGCACGCCTGACAGCCCGGTCCTGTGCGGGGTTGTTCTCGACGAACGTCTCGTTGACCTCGCGGAATTCGGGCTCCCGTCGACCGAACAGCACGGCCTTTTCCTCGGCGGACTGCCGGAGAAGGGCGTCGTGGATCGCCGTCAGCATCCGGTCGGTCGAGAGTTCCGACGGATAGACGTCGAGCCGCCGGAGTTCGACCGGTTCGTCGGCAGTGACGACGATTTCGCCGCTTCTCGCGGCTGCGCCGCTCGAACCGTCCGAGGCCTCGCTTCGTTCGACCTCGCCCCCAAGTCGCTGGACGCGCGCCAGTTCCGCCTCGCCCTCGACCGGATCGCCGTCGCTCGCCAGCACGACGTCGCCCTCCCGAATTTTCGAGGTTGCGCCCGTGGCGTTCGCCCGCAGTTCCCAGCCACCGTCGTCGAGTTCCTGCTGGCCCACCGGCTCGAGGTCGATCAGCGCTCGATCGTCGTCGGCCCGCTCCTCTTTGTCCTGTCGCCAGAGTTTCGCGTACTCGCGATGTGCGGCCCGGCGTTCGGCCTCGATCGCCCGATAGTTCCGCTCGAAGTACTCGCGTTCGTCCTCGGGGATGGGATTCCCGATCTGGCCGGCCTTCGACTCCTGGTCGAGTCGACCCGAGACAGCCATGCAGGTGTCCTGCTCGAAGCAGTACTCGCACTTGGCGTCGGCCTCGTAGCCCGTCGGGACGTCCATCCCGTGCTCCATCGCGGCGATCTCGTTACGGGTTCGGAGGACGAACTCCAGCAACCCCGACCCGATCGAGAACTCCTTGGCCGGCGAGAGATCGCCGCCCTCCTCGGTCCGCTCGACGGCGGCGTTCTTGGTGTAGAGGAGCGTCCCGGTGTTGGGTGGTTCCTCACCGTGTTCGCCAAGGATGAGGGCGTAGGCGGCGGCCTGGATCTTGTCCTGAAATCGCGGCTCCCGGTTCGTGTTCTTGCCCGTCTTGAGTTCGACGGGCATCCCCCGCCGGACGGCGTCAGCTCGCCCCTTCAACCCGTAGCGCTTGCTGATGAGCGTCTGCTCGGAGCGCCACTCGCCCGCGGTCGGGCCGAACGTCGTTTGCCCGCCGTCGGTCAAATGGCCTTGCTGGAGCCAGCCTTCGATCGCGCTCGCGTGATCCAGGGTGTCCGCACGAACCGTTTCGGCGTCCCGTCCAAGGAGGCCGAGTTCGAGGCCGACCTCCTCGACGCGTTCGGCGACGGCGTCCTCGACGTCACGGCCGCGGAGGAGATCGCCGAAGACCTCGTGGACGATCGTCCCTTTCACGACTGGATAGGCCAGCGGCGTCCCCGAGAGCTTGTTCAGGTAGTACATTCGGGGGCATTGCACCCACGACCGGACGTCGGTCACGTCGACGATGAAGTCGGGGTCGACGACGACCATCGCGTCCTCGCCGGTCGTATACTGCGTCTCGCCGCGATACTCTCGCTCCTCAGCGTCGTAGACGGCGAGTTCCATGCCGGCTTCGAGCAGCGCTGCCGTTTCGGTCCATTTGCCCCACAGTGTGACGGTGACTGGCTCCGCGCGGCCGCCCTCGGGGCGGATCGTGACCTCCGAAAGGTCGCGGTCGCCGTACTGCGTGCTGACGGTTTTCGTCTCGCTCACTTCGAGGACTGGCCCACGGAGATGCACACCGGTGACTGGGCTGGGGCGGGAAAAACGCTGTCGGTGAGCTACAGCGGGGACGGATTGGATGACGAGACCGAGGATCGCAATCTACAGGTCACGGCCGGTCGTCCCGCAGGACATGGCGAAAACCGTCGACGAACTCCGCAACGAGATCAGGCTGGCGGTCGACCGGTTCGAACGCCGGGGCTCCACCGGATTCACCAAGGAGAGTCTCGCTGCGATCAGCGAAGCCGTCGGTGCGGACGTTGGCCCGGGACAGCTTCCAGCCAAAGCCGACATGCGTAACGAGATCGCCCGCCGGATCGACGGCCTCGACGACGATCGCGACCACGAACGACCGTTCCGGAAAGCGGAACTCGAAACCATCGCCGCCGAATTGAACGAGGCGTAGTGAGGGAAAATGCCGACCGTCACTCGACGATGCTGAATGTTCCGGTTTGTTCGATCGTCTCGTCGACGTAGCCGTCGGTCACTTCGAGCGTGATCGTATAGGAGCCGGGATCCCACTCCTCGGCCGGGGCAACGTGATCGGCGAGGTACAGCATCGATGGGTCCGTGTCCGACGAGAATTCGTTTTTGACGGGGATCTCGTTTTCGCCCCAGACGCTTCCCTCGGGACCCGTCAGTGTCTCGAATATTGAGATGTTCGTGCGTATCGCGTCCTCGGTCTCCCGGTAGTGCATCCCGTTGATCTCGTAGTAGTACCAGACGGTGTCCGTCGGGTTGTATTCGGCGTCGGGCTGTCGCGTGTACTCGTCGTATCCTGTGGCCTCCCCGGCTGTGAAAACGATCTCCGGAACTTCGAACGGCTCTGTAGCCTGTTTCAGCTCGGGTTCGACGTCGAACGTCACCGTTTCGGACGCCTCGTTCCCGGCTACCGTGTCGGTCACATCGATCTCGACGCGGTGGGTCCCCGGCTCGAACTCCATCGGCGGTGAGAAATTAAGGACCAGGAACACCTCGGAGAAGTCAGCAGATTCGACGACGGTTCGTTCGACAGTCCGGGTAATCGTGTCCAGTTCTTCTCCGTTCGGTGTGTAGATTGTCCAAGACAGTTCGTAGGCGAACCGACGCTCACCCTCGCCTGCCGGTTCCGTTCCGACAGTTGACGGTTCGAGGTATATCCAGACGACGTCGCCCGGTGCGTACGTGTCCTCGGGCTGTTCAGTGTACTGACGGTACCCCGTTGGTTGTTCGGCACAGAACCGGACGTGCCCGATCGCAAGCGACGACGGCATCGACGTGGTCGGTTCCGGCGTCTGTGTCGGCGTCGGCTCGGGCGTCGAGGTCGGTTCGGGGGTCGACGTGGGTGGTGCTTGCGTCTCTGTCGTCGTATCCGTCGGCGAATCATCGTCCCCGCCACAGCCTGTGAATCCAACTACAGCAGCGGCACTAAGCCCCAGGACAGTTCGACGGGTATACGACATGATACTTGTATGTAATACTTGCCGGTATATAGGGTCCATGGTGGTAAATAATTATAATTTGAGGGCAGCCGACCCATAGCCGACGAGCAGATGACAGGGAGGTAGAAAAGAAAGCTACGCTCGGTCAGCCTGACGCTGTAAGTCGGCCAGCACGTTGAGCGCCTCGATGGGCGTCATCTCGGCGACTGAAAGCGACCGTAATTCGGCGACGACATCCGCGTCGACCGGGACGCTGTTCGCTTCGTCGTCATCGCTGGTTTCGTCTCGCCCGTACGTCGGATGCTCCCGATCCTGGTCGGCTTCGCGGTCAGTCTCCTCGAGGAATTCTCTTGATCGCTCGACGACCGGATCAGGCACGCCAGCCACGTCGGCTACCTCGACGCCATAGGAGGCTGCGGCCGCCCCAGGAGCGATGTCGTAGGGAAAGGAGACGTCTCCGTCCTCTCGTTCCGTCCGGAAATGCAGGTTCTGCACACCGTCGAGTGCTGTCGCCACGTCGGTCAACTCGTGGTGATGGGTCGCAAACAGCGTCGTCGCACCGATATCGTCGTGGACAAACTCCGTGACGGCGCGGGCGATCGCGAGCCCGTCGGTCGTGCTCGTCCCGCGGCCCACCTCGTCGAGCAGGACGAGGGACTCATCGGTCGCATGCGCTAAGATCGTCGCGAGTTCACTCATTTCGACCATGAACGTCGAGCGGCCGCCGGCGATGTCGTCGCTCGCGCCGACGCGGGTGAAAACCCGATCGACGATCCGCAGATCCGCCGACTCCGCCGGCACGAAACTCCCGGCCTGTGCGAGGATCGCGATCAGCGCGACCTGGCGCATGTACGTCGACTTGCCGCTCATGTTCGGCCCCGTGATCACCGCGAGGACGGCGTCATCGTCGAGGTGGGTATCGTTCGGCACGAACGCATCCTCGGTGCGTTCGACGACGGGATGGCGGCCACCCTCGACGTGAATACCTTCGCCGTCGACCGAGGGGCGACAGTAATCGCGTTCGGCCGCGACGGTGGCAAAGCCGACCAGCACGTCGAGCGTCGCCACGGCGTCGGCGACTGCTTGGACGCGCTCGGACTCGGTCCCGACGGTATCACGAACCTCGACGAACAGGTCGTACTCCAGATCGTCGGCCCGGCCCTCGGCGCTGAGAATTTCGTCCTCACGTTCCTTGAGTTCGGGCGTGTAGTAGCGCTCGGCGTTCTTCAGCGTCTGTCGGCGCTGGTAGTCCTCGGGGACGCGTTCGACGTTCGCGTCGGTCACCTCGATGTAGTAGCCGTGGACGGCGTTGTGCCCGACCTTCAAAGAGTCGATGCCGGTCCGCTCGCGTTCGGTCGCTTCCAGATCGGCGATCCACTCCTTGCCCTCGCGTTCGGTGGCTCGTAATTCGTCCAGACGGTCGTCGTACCCCTCACTGATGATCCCCCCCGCAGTGATTTCGGTCGGCGGGTCCGCCGCGATCGCGTCGTCGATCAACCCGCGGACGTCTTTCATTTCGTCGAGTCGCTCGCGGAGATCACGCAGTAACGCTGCGTCGACGCCGTCCAGCGCCGCCCTGATCTCGGGGATCACGTCGAGCGTGTCTTTCAACGAACGGAGGTCCCGCGCGTCGGCGCGTGAGCGGGAGACCCGGGAGATGAGTCGTTCGAGGTCGTAAACGTCCGCGAGCAGGTCGTGGAGGCGTTCACGGGTTCGGACGTCCGAGACCAGCTCTTCGACAGCCCCGTGACGGGCTTCGATCCTCTCGCGGTCGATCAGCGGGCGACGGAGCCATTCCGTCAGTCGACGGCGACCGAGCGCGGACGCCGTCTCGTCGATGACGTCGACGAGTGTCAGGTCCGCACCGCCTGTCACGCTCCGGCGCTCGAAGACCTCCAGACTCTCCATGGCGACCGCGTCCAGTATCATGTACGCCCGTGGATCGTACCGTGTGAGGTGGTTGAGGTAGTCCAGCCGCCCGTCCTCCCCGCCGCGGGCGTACTCGGCGTAGGCCAGCAACGCGCCGGAAGCGCGAACCTCGGCGTCGGTCGCGAGCAGTCGATCGGGAGTCCCGAAGTACTCGCTGACCCGCTCGGCTGCCCGATCGGTGGCGAAGTAGGTCTCCTCGACGGGGCTGACGGCACACTCGCCATCGAAGAGATTCGGGACGGCCGGGCCGAGAATCCCCTCGGCGGGCGCGAATCGTCCGAGTTCGTCCCGGACCGTTCGCCGGTCGTCCGTGCTGGTCGCGTAGAAGTCCCCCGTCGAGACGTCGAGAACGGCCACGCCGAATCGCCCGTCTTCGGCCGCTAACGCGGCGACGTAATTGTTTTCGGCACCACCCAGTAGCTCGTCCTCGGTGAGTGTCCCGGGCGTGATGATCCGCGTGACTGCCCGATCGACGACGCCACTCACCTCGTCGGGGTCCTCGATCTGGTCGGCGATCGCCACGCGATAGCCCGCGTCCAGCAGTCTCTCGACGTACGATTCGGCGTTGTCGATCGGGACGCCCGTCATCGCGTAGGTTCCAGTGGAGTCCTCGCGTTCGGTCAGCGTCACCTCACAGATCCGGGCGAGTACCTCGGCTGCTTCACAAAAGGCCTTGTAGAAATCACCCGATTGAAAAAGCACCAGCGCGTCGTCGTAGCGCTCGGTCAACTCGACGTACTGGTGCAACATCGGCGTGAGTTCCCCGCGCCGGTCGGTCATCTTTTCCGGCGGTCCCAGGGCCGCGTCCATGCCAGAATGGGTGTGGGCCGGCGAACAAATACCCGTTGGTCGCCAACAGAAAGCCTCGTGTCGCCACGCAGTATTGTTCTTACCGAGCAATATCGAGTGGTCTTTGAACCTCCGGGCCCGAGAGACGACAATGACAGCCGCCACCCAATTCGACGCCGCGGAGCCGCCCGAACGCCCGGTCGCTCTCGACGACGCGGCCGAGCTCGATGCATTGACCGATACGTACGAGAACGTACTTGTCGAGTTCTATACGGACGGTTGTGGGGTCTGCGCGTCGATGGAACCGGTTCTGGGGATCGTCGCCCGCGAGAGCGACGCCGTGGTCGCGACGATCAACCCACGCGACGACCCGCCGCTGGTCGATCGCTTCGACGTGCGTAGCGTCCCACTGCTGGTCGTGTTCCGTGACGGCGAGCCAGTCGCGCGCGTCGCCGACGGGTTCCAGCCGGCCGAAGACGTCGTTCAGCTGCTCGAAGACGCGGCATGAGGATCATTTTCGCTGCCTAGAGTGGTCACACTGGACGAAGACAAATCCGCAGGGGGACCCAGTTGACGGATGAAATCCCTGGCCTACCAGGGGTAACAGATACAGACTACTGGAAAGAAAAGCGGACGATTCGATGAGAAAGCAAGAGCTCGTTCACCTCCACGGGCTGCTCGCGGAGGTGAGACGGTACTGTGAACGGGAGGACGGCCGTTCGATCGATCGCTCGGAATACGAGTCCCTCGGGACAGACGAGACGTCGATCCACCGCGGCAAGGACCAGCATCGGCTGGCTGTAAGTAGCCTCGCCGAAGCCATCACCGAAGCACTCGACGAGGACCAGGTGGTGTTGACGTCGCCGAACTGACTGAAGACTGGTTCACTTCAGTCGGCGCAAAACGAGGATCGAGACACCCGAGACGAACGTGACCGCGACGACGTGACCGACGATCGCAGCCACGAGTATCGGGTGGCCGTCGACGAACGGGACGAGCGACAGCTGGATCCAGGCGAAACCGATCGTTATCGCGTCGATCCGTCCGAGTTCGTCGGCCGTCTCCCGATCGAACGTCCCGGAGAGCCCCAGACTCCGCCAGAGGCCGACGAGGCTCGCCCACCACCCAGTGCCGATCCGATAGCAGACGTCCCAGAGAACCACCAGCGTGAAGAAAACCGCAAGCGCAGGCAGTGGTTCGCCGAGCAAACCGACGAGTACCGACTCCCCGCCGGACCGGGGATCGAGGACGAACAGATACGTGACGAGGGCAAAGAAGGCGACCAGTCCGAGGACGATCTCGATCCCGGTTCCGAAGAGAGTGTGCGTGTACCTCGCCGGGACGTCGAGCCGTCGCGTTCGACGCCCGATGGTCAGCATGAACCCGCTCCCGGCCGAGGCGACGACGACCGCTGCCATCCCGGCCGGCAGACCACTCCAGCGCCCGTATCCGGCTGCAAGCACCACGACGCCCGCGCCGAAGGCCACGAGCTGGAGTCCCAGCGCAGCGCCACGCGAGAGGTTGACACCGGGAATCGACCCGAGGATACTCTCGTATACCCACCGCTGGTCGCTCTTGGGGTCGCTCCCGTCGCGGGCGTCCGGGCGACGGGCAGTCATTCGCCGGACTCGCTCGCGAACGCCCGCCGGACGGCGTCATCGAAGGACGTTTTTTCGAGATCGATGACGGCTTCGATGCTGTCGTCGGTGACGACGACCGGGTTTTTCAACCCCAGGATCAGCGGCCGGGAGATCGCTTTCGGAACATCCGTGACGAACTCCACCCAGTACGAGGACAGCCGCGGGGTCAGGACGGGAACCGGGACGATGTACCGGCGCTTGCCCAGGATCGACGCGGTCCGTTCGAGCATGTCCCGATAGGTCAGGATCTCAGGGCCGCCGATCTCGTAGGTGTTTCCCGCCGTTTCGGGACGGTCGAGAACGCCGACCAGGTACGCGATCACGTCCGCAATAGCGATAGGTTGACACTCGGTGTGGAGCCAGCGGGGCGCGATCATCACCGGCAATCTGTCGACGAGCTGGCGCACCATCCGGAAGCTCGCACTGCCCTCGCCGACGATGATCGCCGCTCGCAACGTCGTGAGGGCGAACTGTCCACTGTCGAGGACGGCTTCGACGTCCTGGCGCGACCGGAGGTGCTCCGAGAGGTCGTCGCCCGCCTCGCCGAGTCCGCCGAGGTAGATCACGCGGTCAATGCCGACCGCGTCGGCAGCCGCGACGAAGTTCTCCGCGGCCCGACGGTCGCGATCGGCGAAGGAAGTGCCGGTCTCCAAGGAGTGGACGAGATAGTAGGCAGCGTCGATGTCATCGGGTACTGAAAGCGAATCGGGCGCGAGCAGGTCACCCTCGACGACTTCGACGCCGTCCAGGGAATCGTACGTACTGGCGTCTCGCGTCAGCGCGACGACATCGTGGCCCGCATCACGGAGCGCGGGCACGAGTGAACTGCCGACAAATCCCGTCGCTCCGGTGACTAGTACGCGCATAGATGGAATAGCGGACCGAGGGCGGATAAGTCGTCCGACGGCCCCGCTCACTCCCGGGGTCGCTGCTTCTGGTGGCTGATCCGTTCGGCGACGACCGACGGCACCGTCGTCTGACAGCGGATGCACTTCCAGGTCGGTGTCGTGGTGGCGTCCGCCTGCTGGAGGTCTTTCTCGTTGTCCAGTCTCGCCCCGCAGCCGTCACAGGTGTAGGTGGTTCGCGTCACGGGACTCCCCTCATCGGAGCGTGCGAACGGCAGCGACTTGATAGCTTCTCCGGTCGAGACACCTGACAGTCCCCGACGTCTCGTGGGGGAGCCACCGATCCGCTCGACATCGCTCCGAATCTTTATCCCCGTCTGTCAATAACCCGGAAATAGACCACTATGCCGGACCAAGCAGTCAAGGGAAAAGTCGCGATCATCGGCGCTGGCGACGTCGGCGCGACGACAGCCTATGCACTCATGATGAGTGGTTCCGTCTCCGAGATCGTACTCGTCGACATCGACCACGAGAAGGCCGAGGGAGAGGCGATGGACTTGCGCCACGGGGCCTCGTTCGTCAAGCCGGTCGACATCTACGCCGGCGACTACGAGGACGCCCACGACGCCGACGTCGTGATCATCGCCGCCGGAGCGAGTCAGAAACCCGGCGAGACACGACTCGAATTGCTCGGTCGCAACGTCGACATCTTCCACGACATGATCCCGCGGATCACCGACGGGCTCGACGACGACGCCGTCGTCCTCGTGGTCGCCAATCCCGTGGATGTGCTCTCGTACGTCACCTGGAAGATATCCGGACTGCCTCGCCACCGGGTCATCGGGACCGGCACCGTTCTCGATACGGCGCGGTTCCGCAACGTCCTCAGCGAGAACTGTAACGTCGACGCCCGGAACGTCCACGCCTACGTCATCGGCGAGCACGGCGACGGTGAAGTCCTCGTCTGGAGCGCGACCCACATGGCCGGCGTCCCCTTCGACGAGTACTGTCCGGTCTGTGATCTGGACTGTGAGCTGCAGAACCGCGATTCGATCGTCGAAGAGGTCCGGGGAGCCGCCTACGAGATCATCGACCGCAAGGGGGCTACCTACTACGCGATCGGACTGGCGACGACCGAGATCGTCGAGAGCATCATCCGCGACGAGAACTCGATCCTGACGGTGTCGACGCTGATGGACGGCCAGTACGGCCTCGAAGACGTCTATCTCAGTCTCCCGGCCGTCGTCAACCGTGGCGGGATCCGGCGCGTCGTCGATCTGGACCTCGACGACCGCGAGCGCGAGCAGTTCGTCGAATCCGGCGAGATGCTCAAAGCGGAGATCGCGAAGCTCGACATCTGATCGGCGAACGGACGCCGACCTTTTCAGGGCATCCCTCCATCCGAGAGTATGCACGTACCGATTTCGCCCGTGATGGGTCTTCTGGGACAGGTGGCGATTCCCGAGATTTCACAGGGGACAATCACCGGCGTGGGAATCCTCGCCGTCGTCGTTCTCGTGCTGTTCTCGGCGTTCTTCGCGTCGTCGGAGATCGCCATCTTCTCGCTGGCCGACCACCGCATCGCGACGCTCGTCGAGGACGGGGTCCGCGGCGCGGAGACGCTCTCGACGTTGAAGTCCAACCCGCGCAGGCTGCTGGTGACGATCCTGGTCGGCAACAACGTCGCCAACATCGGCATGTCCGCCATCACGACCGGCCTGTTGGGGCTGTATTTCGACCCCGGCCAGTCGGTGCTGATCGCCACCTTCGGCGTGACGTCGCTCGTGTTGTTGTTCGGCGAAAGCGCGCCCAAATCCTACGGTGTCGAGCACAGCGAGTCGTGGGCGCTCCGGATCGCCCAGCCGCTCCGTCTCATGCAGCAACTCATGTACCCGCTCGTGGCACTCTTCGATGTCCTGACCGACGGCGTCAATCGGCTTGTGGGAAGCGAGGGGACCCTCGCGGAAGTCTACGTCACGCGATCGGAGGTCGAGGAGGTGATCACGGCCGGCCAGCGAGCCGGCGTCTTCACCGACGCCGAACACCGGATGCTCCAGCGACTGCTGCGGTTTCACAGCCGGATCGTCAAGGAGACGATGGTCCCGCGCCTGGACGTCGTCGCGATCGAGGTCGAGACGGATCTCGAAACGGCCATCGAGACGTGCATCGAGAGCGAACGCAACGAACTACCGGTCTACGAGGACGTCCTCGATACGGTCGTCGGAACCGTCCACGTCCGGGATCTGGTCGATGCGCGATTCGGCGGCGCGGAGTCGTCAGTCCGCGCCGTCGCCAGAGAGCCCCTTGTCGTCCCCGAAACGAAGGACGTCGACGAGTTGCTGACCGAGTTGCGTGAGAAGCGACGTCGTATGGCGATCGTCGTCGACGAGTACGGGACGACGTCCGGGATCGTCACCATCGAGGACATCGTCGAGGAGATCATCGGGGAGGTACTCGCAGAGCAGGAGACGACGCCGATCCGGTGGCTCGAAGACGACACTGCGATCGTCCGCGGCGAACTCAACGTCCACGAGGTCAACGAGGCGCTCGGCACCGATCTTCCCGAGGAGGGCACGTTCGAGACGGTCGCCGGCCTCATCATGGACCGGACCGGCCGACTCGTCGACGAAGGCGACCGCGTGACCTACGACGGCGTGGTCCTCATCGCCGAGACGGTCGCGAAAAACCGGCTCCTGGAGGTTCGGGTCGATCTATCGAGCGGCGAAGACCACAGCGGGGCCGCCAAAGACGCGTGACGATCGGGGGCAGCCAGGAGAACAGGGGTAGCCCCCGGAGACCGGCACTCTCAGACCACCACGTTGATCTCGCGGCCACAGTCGCACACCCCCTCGAGATCGACCTCGACGCTGGTCCGGAACCCGTTACGCCTGATCCAGGTTTCCCCACAGTCCGGACACCGCGTGTCGTTGTCAGCGTGGCCGGGGACGTTGCCGACGTAGACGAACGCAAGCCCCACGTCACGGGCGATCGCGGCTGCACGTTCGAGCGTCTCGACGGGCGTCGCGGGCCGGTCGCGCATCTCGTGATCCGGATGGAATCGGGTGAAGTGGACCGGGACCGATCGATCGAGATCGTCCCGGACCCACTCGGCGAACGCCCGGATCTCGTCGGGATCGTCGTTGAGGTCCGGAATCGTCAGATAGGTGATCTCGACGTGGGTGTCCGTCGCCTGGAGGCGTTCGGCACCGCGCAGCGTCGGCTCCAGGCGTGCCCCCATGTACTTCACGTGGGGCTGTTCGCGAAAGCCCTTGATGTCGACGTTGGCGGCGTCGAGAGACGGCGCGACTTCCTCGACGAACTCCTCGGTGAAATAGCCGTTCGTGACGATCGCCGTATAGAGGCCCGCTTCCTTCGCCCGTCGAGCGCCGTCCCGGACGTACTCGGCGTAGATCGTCGGCTCGTTGTACGTCCAGGCCACGCCCGCACAGTCCTGGCGGGTTGCGCTCGTCGGGACCGCTTCCGGGCTGACGTTTCTGAGCGGGACGTCTTCAGGCTTGGCGAACGCGATATGATGGTTCTGGCAGAACTGACACGCGAAGTTACACGAGGCCCCGCCGAAACTCAACACGCGCGTCGTCGGGTGAAAGTGATACAGTGGCTTCTTCTCGATCGGATCGGCCGTCCCCGGTGGACCGGGCGTCGGATCGTGGACCTTTCCGTAGGTCAGCAGTCGCAACTCGCCGTCGACGTTCTTCCGGACGTCACAGATCCCCCGCTGGCCGGGCGAAAGCGTACACCGGTGGGCGCAGGCGGTACACGTCACGTCCGCCCCGTCGGCCGGTTCGACCAGATCGGCGGCCACCCCGTCGCCGATGTTGTCAGTGCTGGCCATACCATACGTACGATGTGAACGGGCAAAAGCCTGCCCCGGATCGGGGCACCGATCGCGCGATTCCCGGCGCGCTGGAACGCACGCCGGCGTTTTCTTCCCCGAAGCCCAAACCTGGACGATGGCCGAGCCTTCGTCTCCCCCGTCTCCGGCGTACCGCGAGCTCTCGGCGGGAGAACTTCGCGCCCGGGCGGACGCGCTCCGGGACCGCTATCGGGCCTGTGATTGCTGTCCCCACGCCTGCGGCGTCGATCGGACCGTCGGCCAGACTGGCGCGTGCGGGGTCGGCGAGGCAGCGATCGTCGCGTCCGCACAGCCGCATTTCGGGGAAGAACCGCCGCTGGTTGGCACCGGTGGCAGCGGAACGATCTTCCTGGCTGGCTGTCCGCTCTCGTGTGCGTTCTGTCAGAACCACCGGATCAGCCAGGAGTTGCGGGGCGAGAAAGCCAGCCCGGAGACGATCGCCGGGATGGCGCTTTCTCTCCAGGAGCGGGGCTGTGAGAACGTCAACTTCGTCACGCCGACCCACGTCCCCGCGAACCTCGTCGAAGCGATCGCGATAGCCCGGGATCGTGGTCTGTCCATCCCGATCGTCTGGAACTGCGGCGGCTACGAGTCCGTCGACATCCTGGAGACGCTCGAGGGAATCGTCGACGTCTACATGCCGGACGTGAAGTTCGCCGATCCTGACCTCGCCCGACGCTATGCGGGCGTGCCCGACTATCCGACGCACTCGCAGGCGGCGCTACGGGAGATGCATCGCCAGGTCGGTGACCTCGAAGTGCGCGAGGGGGTAGCGACGCAGGGGATACTGGTCCGTCACCTCGTGCTTCCGGGGGCCGTCGAGAACGCCGTGGACGTGCTCCGGTTCGTCGCCGAGGAGATCTCGACGGACACGTACCTGAATCTCATGGGGCAGTACCGTCCGGCACACGAGGTTCCCGGCTCGAAGCAGTACGCCTCGATCGATCGGCGGGTGACCCGCGCGGAGTACCGCGAGATCGCCGAGCGTGGTCGGGCGTTCGGGCTCTCCCGACTCCGGATCGACGATCGGCTTCGAGCGTGAACGTCGGGACGGTCCTGAAAACGGCCGGAACACCCTCGATCGCCCGATTTCCGCCGACGTCCTCTCAATCGCCGGCGACGACAGCTTCGACCCGGTACTGGAGGTGCACCTCATTGGTCGCGCGCTCGACAGCGATTCGCCTGGCTTCCGGCCGACTGTCGAAGGGGCCCGCGACCCGGTCACCGTCGACCGTCACGAAAAATCGAGTTGCCATACGCCCCGTCTCTCGTGGGTCGGAAAGTCCGTTTCGTTCGTCGATCGATGACGAGGCGTCTAAGTATCACCCGACTGTACCACCGGGTGTATGAGCGATCCCGAACTCGGCAAAGCCGATCGCGAGTTCTTCGACGAATACATCTACCCACGGCTGGGGGCAGACCGGGACGACGTCCGCCTGCAACCACAGCACGGCGTCGACTTCGGCGTCGCCGATGTCGGCGGGCAGGCACTGGCGATGGCGACCGACCCCGTGTTCATCGTCCCCGCGGCGGGCTTCGAGCGGGCGGCGTGGTTCGCCTTTCACATCCTCATCAGCGACGTGGCGGTCTCGGGGTTAGATCCGGCCTACCTGAGCGTGGACTTCAACCTCCCGCCGGAGATCACCGACGAGCAGTTCGAGGCCGTCTGGGAGACCTTCGACGAAGAGGCCACCGACTTGGGCGTCTCGATCGTCACCGGTCACACCGGCCGCTACGCTGGCGTGAACTATCCGATGGTCGGCGGCGGGACCTCGCTTGCGGTCGGCGACTTCGAGGAGTTGGTGACGCCGGACGGTGCCCGACCCGGGGATCGCGTGATCGTCACGAAAGGGCCCGCAATCGAGGCAACTGGGCTGCTGTCGGTTCACTTCGATTCGCTGATGGAGGGAGCAGTCCCTGACGACGAGATTCAGGCGGCGAAGGACCGCTTTTTCGACATGAGCCCGATCAAAGAGGCGATGGTGGCGTCTTCGGCCGGCCCGGTCACCGCGATGCACGACGCCACGGAGGGCGGCGTCTACGGTGGCCTCTTCGAGATGGCTCGGTCCGCAGGTGTGGGTTTCGAGATCGAGCGCGATCGCATCCCGATCCAGCCGGGCGTCGAAGCAGCCTGCGAGTTCTTCGACATCGACCCCTGGATCTCGATCAGCGAGGGGACGCTCCTGGCGACGGTGGATCCCGACGGCGTCAGCGACGTGCTCTCGGCGCTTGCAGCCGAGGGGATTCCGGCGGCCGACGCGGGCCGCGTCGTCGAGGGGTCGGGACTGACCGTCGACGGGGAGCGCGTCGAGCACCCGGGCAAGGACCCCTACTGGGCGGCCTTCGAGGAGTACATGGCGAGACTGCAAGCGGAATCAGAATAGATCGTTCTCCCGGTCGCGTCTGGAGTGGCCACATATCGAAATAAGGTCCCCTACGCACCGAAACCCACGGGAACGACGAACGGTGCGTGGACACGACAATACTGGAGAGCCGATACGACAGCGGTGGGGACGACGACTGCCGCGATCCGCGATCAGTGAACGGGTGGGCTTGCGCTCGCTACGTGTCACTCGCCGGTTGCCGGACGGAGCCAGCGGTGGCCCGAAGTCGAGCAACCAGTCCGGTCGGCCGGGAGTGAGAGACTCGGGCCGTCAGCGCACCGCCGACGAAGGCCAGTGCCAGTCCGGGATACGTGAGCGCGACGACGACCGCCGGCAGGACCAGCGTCATCGCCAGACTGACGGCCGCGACTCGGCCGAGGCTGTGTGCGGACAGCGGCATCGGTCCCCGTGTGGGGGCGTGTGGTCGGTTCATCGGTACGACTAGGGCAATGGGACGATAGACCATAAACATAATCTGAAATACATTTCTGTAAGCCGTATTACTGAAACGAATTCCTGTTGCACTCCAGACAGGAGTTGGGACAGGCGAGCCGACAATGGATCGCCGATTGGCGGACACGCCGTGATGGCTGCCTCGGCCCGTACTTATATACTCACCCGAGTCGGAGCGGATGACATGACTGACCGGCAGACCGACGGCCGTGACCGGTCGTCGAATGCGACGAACCGAAGTGAGGACGGCGCGGGGGCCGTCGTCGAGCAACTCTCGGCCGACACGGCGTTCGAACTACTGAGCAACGAGACCCGACTCTCGGTCTTGCGGGCCCTCTTCGACGCGGACGGCGCGCTGTCCTTTTCGGAACTCAACGACGCCGTCGGCACGCGCGATAGCGGCCAGTTCAACTACCACCTCGACCGGCTCAAGGGGGCGTTCATCGACAAGACGGCGGAGGGATACGAACTAACGGCAGAGGGAATGGACGTCGTGGGATCGCTGCTGGCCGGCCCGTACACCAAGACCGTCGAAGCCGATCCCGTCCCCGTCGACGCCGAGTGTCCGTACTGCGACGGCACCCTCGCCGGCATCTTCGACGACGATCACGTCCGGGTCGCCTGCGAGGACTGTAACCGGAACGTCATCAGCCTCGCCGTCCCGCCCGGAACCTTCGAGCACTACCCGCGAACGGAGTGGCCCCGGATCGCCGAGCAGTGGACGAGACAGGAGTTCGAGACCGCCGACCGCGGGTTCTGTCCGGTCTGTCACGGCCCGATCGAGAGCCGAATCGAGATCGATCCGGACGAGATTTACGACGTTTTCGAGGCCGGCATCAGCTACGCATGCCAGCGATGTGGGGAGATCCAGTACGCGAACGTGGCGGCGTGTCTCCTCTGGCACCCGGCCGTCATTGCGTTCTATCACGAGCGCGGCGTCGACGTCAAGCACACGCCAGTCTGGGAGTTCGAGTGGGCCGTCCGCCCGAGTGCCGAGGTCCGAAGCGAGGACCCACTGCGCGTGGCAGTCCCGGTCGAACACGCGGACGATCGACTCGTCCTCGTCGTCGACGAGAACGCCGAGGTCGTCGAGCAACGACCGGCGTGACGCGGTCGGACCTCAGACCGGCGTCGACAACTGTACCGACCTGTAGCCAGTCCGCTCAGGGTGCGCCGACGAGGACGAACGTGCTCTCGACGTCGCCGTTCCGGATCTTGCGAGTCGCTTCGGGCCCAACCCGTACTGCATCGCCCGATTCCATCTCGACGTCCTCGCCCTCGATCGTCACCGTCGCCTCGCCCTCGACGAGGAGATACACTTCCTCGTGATCCGCTTCGGCGTGATCGTGGGCTTTCCCCGCCCAGCCGGGATCGCAGTCCAGGACGGTCACACCGACGGTGTCACAGTCGAGCGGATCCCGCAGGAAATGCATCGACCCCGCCACTGGCTCGACGTCCTCGTAATTGACTTTGGTGTATGCCATTACGGAACATCCTTCGGCCACCACCCGGATATATCTACCCCGCGCGCGATGCATCATAGATTTGTATAACCCGCGAATAGACCCAGACATGACGCGTACGGAAGCCCCGATCGATCCGCCGACAATCCTCACGATAGCGGGAAGCGACTCCGGCGGCGGTGCGGGTATCCAGGCCGATCTCAAGACAATCGAGGCAGTGGGTGGGTTCGGAACGAGTGCGATCACGAGCGTTACCGCCCAGAACACGACCGGTGTCCAGGGGAGTCATCGCCTGCCGATCGATCACATCGAAGCCCAGATCGAAGCCGTGATCGACGACTTCGACATCCGAGCGGCCAAGACCGGGATGCTCGCGACCGGCGACGTCGTCGAGACGGTCGTCGGGTACGCCGACGACGTGCCCGATCTCGTGGTCGACCCGGTGATGGTCGCCGCGTCGGGGGATCGGCTGCTCGAACCCGACGCCGAGGCGGCCTACGAGGCACTCATCGCCGAGGCGAGCGTGGTGACGCCCAACGCCGACGAGGCGGCCGTCCTCACCGGGATCGAACCGACGGACGAATCGACGGCGATCGAGGCGGGCGAGGCGATCGTCGGAATGGGAGCCGACGCCGCCCTGGTCAAGGGCGGCCACATCGCCGGCGAGGACGTACTCGACGTACTGGTCTCCGGGGATCGTGTCAGGACGTTCAGGCACGGACGGATCGATACTGACGCGACCCACGGTTCGGGATGCACCCTTTCGGCGGCGATCGCGACCCACCTCGCGCAGGGAGAGTCGCTACAGGACAGCGTCAGCGCGGCGATCGACCTGCTTGGGCGGGCCGTCCGGTACAACCTCGACGTGGGCCAGGGACCGGGCGCAGTTCACCACCTTGTCGAAGTACGCGAGCGCGCGAACAGGACCGAGACCGCCGAGGCGGTCGAGGGGCTGGTCGCCGACTTCGCCGGACGTAGCGACGGGGCGATCGACGGAGACGTCGCCACGCTCGTCCCCGAAGTCGGCACGAACGTCGTCGGCGCGACACCGTTCGCCGAGCGACCCGGTGAAGTGGCGGCCGTCGAGGGGCGAATCACCCGGACGGTGGACAGCGTGGCCCCGAACCGCGGTGTCCGCTTCGGTGCGTCGACGCACGTCGCCCGGTACCTGCTGGACGCCCGCGAGGTCGATGCCGATCTCCGGTTCGCCGTCAACTGGCGGTACGACGACGAGGTGGCCGACGCCCTCGGGACCCTCCCGGGAGACGTCGTCCAGCTCGACGGGCGGCCGACGCTCGAATCCAGCATCGGCTCCGTGCTGGCTGACGTGGACGATCCGGTCGCCGTCGTCGATCCTGGTGGCGAGGGGCGCGTTCCAGTCACGGTTTTGCTCGCGGCCACCCCTGAGACGCTACGGACGCGGAGTGAACGATTACTCGACGCGGTCGCGTGATCGCCTTCCCGACGACCGGACGACCACGCGAGACCACGACGCCCACGAGAGATCACAAGAGACCACGACGCCAATCCCTTGTACCGTCCCGATACCGATCACGGCGAGGACTGTCACGGGACCGGCCCATCGAATGACCGAGTGAGACCACCACAATGCAGAACAGTTGGGTTCGATGGCCCATGAGTCGAACGCATCCCGTAGCGTTTTAACCCACTTCGCACCCAGGGGGAGACATGACCGAAGCGACGGGGATCGTGGGCGAGTTCTTCTCGCTGCAAGACGGGGCCGACGCGGATCTACTGGCGATGCAGGTGGGGGACTTCTACGAGTTCTTTGGCGACGATGCCGAGACGGTCGCCGCCGAACTCGACCTCCAGGTCTCCCAGAAATCCAGCCACGGATCGTCGTATCCGATGGCCGGCGTTCCCGTCGGCGAACTCACACCCTACCTGACGGCGCTGGTCGAGCGTGGCTATCAGGTCGCTGTGGCTGACCAGCACGAGACCGAGGACGGCCACGCCCGCGAGGTCACCAGGGTCGTCACGCCGGGGACGTTGCTGTCGACGACCGACGCGCAGGCCCGTTATCTCGCGGCGATCGTCGAAGGCGAGAAGTGGGGGCTCGCGTTCGCCGACGTGACGACCGGCGAGTTCTTCGTGACACAGGTCGCCGATCGTGACGCCGTCTTCAGCGAACTCTACCGCTTCGACCCGGCTGAAGTCCTCCCCGGACCGACTGTTCGCACTGACGACGAGACGATCGAACGCTTGCGGGAGCGGACGGACGCCGCGGTCTCACTTCACGCGACCGAGGCGTTCGCGCCCGGCCGCGCCCGTCACCGACTCCGCGAGCAGTTCGGGACCGAGACCATCGAGAGCGTCGGGATCGGGGACGCCGAATCGGCCATCGCGGCCGGCGGGGCTGTCCTCAGCTACGTCGAAGAGACTGGCCAGGGCGTGCTCGCGTCGATGACTCGCCTCCAGCGCTACGGCGCGAGCGACCACGTCGAACTCGACGCGACGACCCAGCGCAACCTCGAACTCACGGAGACGATGCGGGGGGAGAGTACCGGGTCGCTCCTCGACACGATCGACCACACCGTCACGAGCGCGGGGACCCGGACGTTGCGCGCGTGGCTCCAGCGCCCTCGACGATCGCGGGAAACGCTGGACCGGCGGGGGGACAGCGTCGAAGCGCTCGCGACTGAAGCGATGGCCCGCGAACGACTCCGTGACGTGCTCGGGGACGCCTACGACCTCGAACGGCTCGCCAGCAAGGCTGCCTCGGGGAGCGCCGACGCCCGCGACCTCCGGGCCGCGGTCGACACCCTGGAGTTGTTCGAGACAGTTCGGGACATCGTTCGCGAGACACCGACGCTGGCCGAATCGCCCCTCTCGACGTGGCTCGACGAACCCGATCCCGCCGCCGTCGCGGATCTCGGAAGCGAACTCGACGCGGCGATCGTCGAGGATCCGCCGGGGACGATCACAGAGGGTGGAATCATCCGGCCCGGCTACGACGACGAACTCGACGCCGTGATCGACGAGCACGAGGCGGTCTTAGAGTGGATCGAAACCTTACCCGAGCGCGAGCAGCGCGACCACGGCATCACGCACCTCTCCGTCGATCGCAACAAGACGGACGGCTACTACATCCAGGTCGGCAAAAGCGAGACCGGGAAGGTTCCCGAGCACTACGAGAACGTCAAGACGCTGAAAAACTCCGAGCGCTACACGATCCCGGAGTTGACCGAACGCGAGCGGACGATATTCCGGCTCGAGGAGCGCCGGTACGACCTCGAACGCCAGCTCTTCGAGGACCTCCGCGAGCACGTCGCCGATCACGCCGACCTCCTCCAGCGCGTGGGGCAAGCCCTCGCGGCGGTCGACGTGCTGGCGGCGCTGTCGACTCACGCCGTCCGCAACGACTGGACGCGGCCGGAGTTGCGCGATTCGCGGGCACTCGACGTCGAGGCCGGTAGCCACCCCGTCGTCGAGCAGACCACCGAGTTCGTGCCCAACGACCTCCGGATGGACGACGACCGCCGGTTCCTGATCGTGACCGGGCCCAACATGAGCGGGAAGTCCACCTACATGCGTCAGGCGGCGCTGATCGTTCTGCTGGCTCAGATCGGGTCGTTCGTGCCGGCGAGGTCGGCAGAAGTCGGCATCGTCGACGGGATCTACACCCGGGTCGGTGCGCTCGACGAACTCGCCCAGGGCCGCTCGACGTTCATGGTCGAGATGCAGGAACTCGCGAACATCCTCCACTCCGCGACCGAGGAGTCGCTGGTCATTTTAGACGAGGTCGGGCGCGGGACGGCGACCTACGACGGCGTCTCGATCGCGTGGGCGGCGACCGAATATCTCTCCTCGGCCCAGTCGGCCTCGCCGTCGCCGAAGACGCTCTTTGCGACCCACTATCACGAACTCACCGCGCTGGCCGAGCACATCTCGGGGGTCGAGAACGTCCACGTCGCCGTCGACGGCGATCCCGACGCGCGGGCGGCCGACGGTACCGGTCAGCGCTCGGCCGGTGGGACCGACGACGAGGTGACCTTCCTCCGGACCGTCCGTGACGGCCCGGCGGATCGCTCCTACGGCGTCCACGTCGCCGAGCTCGCAGGGGTTCCCGATCCCGTCGTCTCCCGGGCGCGGGGCGTCCTCGAGAAACTCCGGGCCGACGAGGCGATCGACGTTCAAAACGGACGGGCGGGCGGCGAGACCCGGCAGGTCGTCTTCGACCTCGACTCTGGACAGATGCGAGACGCGGGTGTCGACGGGACCCAATCAGAGGACGGAGACAGGTCAGCGGCCGGTAACGAGACCGCGGAGTCGACCGACGAACCGATCGTCGACCAGTTCGGCGGAGACGCCCTGGAGGTCCTTGACGCGCTCGAGTCCCTCGACGTCGAGGAGACGTCGCCGGTCGAAATCCTGACCGAAGTTCAGGAGTGGCAACAGCGTCTGGGGTGATCGTCCCCGCCGGCTCAGGTTCCGGGCAGGATGTCACCCAGCGCGCCACCGACCGACATCGGCAGGATTGCGGCGGCGAGTTCCCCGACGGCGATCAGCGGTTGGGCCCACGTGAGTCGCCCCCACATCGTCATCAAGACGACGGCCGTCACCGAGGCGATGACCAGCACGCCGGCGAAGCGCTGCGGGATGAACCCGAGGTACGGATCGACGACGCGGACGTCCTGGATCTCGGCGACGTAGAGGATGCCGAAGACGAGCGCGAACGTGAACCCGGCGGTCCCGACCAGAAAGGGCGGGTGTGCCGCGAGATACGCACCGACCTCGCTGGTCCCACCTTCGACGAACATCGGGATTCCGAACAGGACGCTTCCGAGCAGTGCCTCCGAGGCGTCCGCGCGATCGAACCCGGAGATGACGCGGCCGAACGCCCCCTGTTGACTCACCGAGAGCGCGGTCTCCCTGACGGCCTCGACCCGTTTACGTTCCTCTGGGGAATCAACGGTCTCCTCCAAGGCGTCGAGTTCGTCGACCAGATCTGCGACGCTGGGCTCACTGGACGGCTCGTCGGCGTTGAGTCCGTCGAAGATGCTCATGGACCGACGTTCCGTCGCCCCATACATGAACGTGACCCGGACCCAGGTGGGTCAGTCGCGCCGAACGGATGCGCCGATCGACTCGACGACGTCGAAGAAATCCGGGAACGAGACGGCGACGTGTTCGCCACCCTCGACAGTCGTCTCGCCGTCGGCGACCAGGCCGGCAACCGACAGCGACATCACGATTCGATGGTCGCCGCGGCCGTCGACGACAGCCCCAGCGAGGTCGGTGTCGTCGCCGTGGATGGTCAGGACCTCCGGTTCCTCGGTGACGCTCGCGCCCATCGCCGTGAGTTCCTCGGCCATCGCCGCGACGCGGTCGGTCTCCTTGTAGCGGACGTGCTCGCAGTCGACGATCCGGGTGTCGCCGTCGGCGACCGCGCCGAGGACTGCGATCGTCGGCAACAGGTCGGGCGTGTCGGCGACGCTGACCTCGACGCCCGAGAGGGCCGACTGGCTGACGGTGATCTCGCCGGCGTCTCGATCCCACTCGATATCCGCCCCCATGCGTTCGAGGACGTCGACGATCGCCGAGTCGCCCTGCGCGCTGGGTCGAGCGCCAGTGACCGTCAACCCATCCGGCGCGGCGAGCGCCCCGGTCGCGAGCAGGTAGGACATCGAGGAGAAGTCCCCCGGGACGGCGTACTCGCCGCCCGAAGGGTCGTAGGTCTGTCCGCCGGCGACCTCAAAGCCCTCGGCCGTCGACTCGACGTCGACGCCGAAGGCGTCGAGCACCTCGATCGTGATGTCGACGTACGGCGCCGACTTGAGTTCGGTTTCGAGATCGATCTCGATGCCCGCCTCCGTGATCGCGCCAGCCATCAGCAGGGCGGTGATGTACTGCGAGGAGACGTCGCCGGGGATCGAGACCGTCCCGCCGTCGATCGGCCCTTCGACGACGAGCGGGGCCTGCCCGTTGGCGCGGGTGCTCACTGCGCGACCGTCGAGTTGTTCGATGGCGTCGAGAAGCGGCCCCTGCGGTCGCGAGCGGAGGGAGTCGTCGCCGGTCAACACGGTGATGCCGTCGGCGAGTGCGGCCGTCGCCGTGACCAGGCGCATCGTCGTCCCGCTGTTCGCACAGTCGATGACGTCCGCCGGCACGTCGGGTCGGCCGTCGAACCCGGTGATCTCGAGCGCGTCGTCACTCCGGTCGACGTTACCGCCGTAGGCTTCGACGGCCCCCATCGTCGCCTGGGTGTCGGCACTGATCAGCGGATCACGAACGGTCGCGCCGTCGGCGTACCCGGCGGCGAGGATCGCGCGGTGCGTGTAACTCTTCGATGGCGGGGCCCGGACTTGACCCGTGACGGTCGACGGAGAGACGTGAACGTCCATGTGGGTGTGGTTGTGAGGGGACGACATGAGGATACCGGTGTCACGTGGCGAGTGGCGTGCTCCACCGGACAATGGGTGGTAATACCACACATTTTTCTCCCCGCACGTGGGTGGTTCACGTATGGAGGGGTCCATCCGGGTACTTCACGTCGACGACGAGCCGGACTTCCTCGATCTCGTCGCGACGATGCTCGAAGACGAGGGGGGTCGATTCGTCGTCGAGACGGCGACCACCGCCAGCGAGGCGCTGGAGAACCTCGACGGGACGGTCGACTGTGTCGTCAGCGACTTCGAGATGCCTGGTCTGGACGGTCTCGAACTACTGGCTGCCGTCCGTGAGGAGGAGCCGAATCTGCCCTTCATCCTCTATACTGCCCGCGGATCCGAGTCGATCGCGAGCGAAGCGATATCGTCCGGCGTGACTGACTACCTCGAAAAGGCCGGCGGGACCGAACAGTACACCGTCCTCGCGAACCGGATCGAAAATGCCGTCGAACAGTACTGGGCCGAGCGTCGGGCCGCAACACTCGATCGAATCAGAAGCACCGTCCGGGACGTGAATCAGGCCCTCGTCCGTTCACGAAACCGGGCCGATCTCGAGCGTCGCGTCTGTGAGATTATCACGGACGGCCCGCCCTACGAGTTCGCGTGGATCGGCGAGGCCGACCCCGACGCGGGAGCCGTCCTCCCGCGGGCGAGCGCCGGGACTGGGGACAGCTACCTGGAGGAGATCTCGATCACACTCGACGGCGGGCCGACGGCAGGCGGGCCGACCGCCAGGGCTCTCCGGGAGAACGATCTCGTGGTGACGCAGTCGATCGTGGACGATCGGGCGTTCGAACCCTGGCGCGAGGATGCTCTCGAACGGGGCTTTGCCGCCAGTGCTGCCGTGCCGCTCTCCTTCGAGGATCGACAGTACGGCGTGTTGAACGTCTACAGCGGCGAGGTAGCGCCGTTCGACGACACCGAGACGGACTTACTTCGGGAACTCGGTGGCGATATCGGCCACGCCCTCCACCGGATCGATCAGGAGCGGCGATACCGACGGCTCTTCGAGGAGTCGATCAACGCGATCGCCGTCCACGAGATCGTGACGGACGACGAGGGAGAAGCGGCCGATTACGTCTTTCTCGACGCAAACGCGGCCTTCGAGGAGGCGACCGGGCTTGATCGCGAGGCGATCGTCGGCGAGCGCGCGACCGATATCCTGCCGGACCTCGATCCGACGTTCATCGAGACCTACGGTAGTGTCGCACTGGAGAACGAACCGGTGGCGTTCGAACACTACGCCGAATCGCTCGATCGACGCTATTCGATCGCGGCGTTCCCGCTCGGCGAGGAGCGCTTCGTCACGACGTTCGTCGACGTCACCGACCAGCGCGAACGTGAGCGGGAACTGGCCGAGACCAACACGCTGCTGTCGGCGTTGCTCGAGAACCTGCCCTTCGGCGTCCTCGTCGAGGGCTCGGACCGGGTGGTCATGGCCGCGAACCCGGCGTTCTGTGATCTATTCGACGTCGAAATGACCTGTGAGGACCTTCTCGGAGCGGACTGTGCAGCGACGGCCGAGGACGTCGCCGAGCAGTTTGCCGACCCTCAAGGGTTCCTCGATCGGATCGAAGAGATTCTCGATCGACGTGAGCCCGTCTTCGCGGAGGAACTCGAGATGGCTGACAGCCGCACTCTCTCGCGGAGTTACGTGCCGTTCTCGCTGCCCGACGGTGAGGGGAACCTCTGGCTGTACCGGGACGTGACCGAGCGCCGGGATCGCGAACGGGAACTGGAAACGGTCAACGAACAGCTCGAGACGGTCCGCGACCAGCTCGAGCTCGCTCTCGAAACGACTAACGCCTACACCTTCGACTGGCGACCCGAGGAGCGCGAGATCCGGCGGTACCCGACCTTCGAGGACGTCTTCGGTATCGACTCGTCGGCGGTCAAGCCAGTCTTCGACGCCTTCTTCGAAATCGTGCCGCCGACCCACCGCGACCGCGTCAAAACCGCTATCGAGGAAGCGATCGACGCCGAGACGGGCTACGATCTCACGTACCCGGTCGAACCGGCCGACGAGCGGATCTGGGTCCGCGAGCAGGCTGACGTCATGACTGACGGAGACCGGACGCGCGTCGTCGGGACAGTGACCGACGTGACCGAACTCACGGAGTACGAGCGCCGGCTCGAACGCCAGAACGAGCGCCTCGATGAGTTCGCAGAGGTCATCTCACATGACCTCCGGAACCCGCTCAACGTGGCATTCGGCCGGACGGAACTCCTCGCGGAGGACTGTGAAAGCGATCACACGGAACCGTTACTCGACGCGCTCGGCCGGATGGAAGACATTGTCGGCAACACGCTGACGCTGGCCCGTCAGGGTGATGCCGTCGGGGAGACTGAATCGGTTCCCGTCAAACCAGTCGTCGAGGAGTGTGCAACGATGTTCGACACCGAGTCCCCCACGGTCGAAGTCACAGAGGAGTTCCGGATTCGAGGCGACCGCGATCGGCTTCGGCACGTCTTCGAAAACCTCCTCGGGAACGCGATCGAACACGCCTCGACAACCGAGACAGCGGTCGGGAACCCGTCGGAAACGCCCGACGTCACCGTTCGCGTCGGCCGTCTCGACGACCGCGGGTTCTACGTCGCCGACGACGGCCCGGGGATTCCCGAGGACGAGCACGCCGACGTTTTCGAGCCCGGCTACACCACGACGACGGAGGGGACGGGACTCGGGCTGACGATCGTCGACCGGATCGCTGAAGCCCACGGCTGGGACGTCTCAGTGACCGAAAGCCGGGACGGCGGCGCGCGCTTCGAGTTCACCGGCGTCGACATCCTGTAGACACCTGCTCGATTCCTGGTGTCCGCAAACTCGACCGATCACTGGACGCTGGCGCTCGAGGCGCGATTGATCATGTAGACGGCGACCGCACCCAGGATCACGTCGAGGACGATCAGGACCGCAAGCGACGGGACGAGTGTGTTCCAGATCCCGCCGAAGGCAGTCACGTCGAGCACTTCCATCACGTCGGCGTCGAGCATGATCGCCCGCGCGGCGTCGACGCCGTAGGTGATCGGGTTGTAGGTCGCAACCGTCTGGATCCAGGGGGGCATCGAACTCACCGGCAGGAAGGCACTCGAGACGAACAGTAGCGGAAGTTGGAGCATGTTCGCGGCGATGATCGTGGACTCCTGGTCACGCGTGATGAGCGCGACGGTGTTCGAGAATGCCAGGAACCAGAGCGAGAACAGAACCGCGATACCGACGATCGCCAGTGCGCCGGGGATACCCGTTGCCACGTTCGCCCCGAGGACGACGCCGAGCCCGAGAATGATGACGACCTGAACGACGATCCGGATCAACTCCGAGAGCGTCTTCCCGAGGAAGACTGCGGCCCGGTTCATCGGCGTGACCAGCGTCTTCTGGAAGACGCCGCTCTCGATGTCGTCGACCAGTCCGATGCCCGACGAGGACGCGACGACGAGCGAGATCTGGACGGCGATCGCCGGCAGGAGGTACGATTCGTAGCTGACGCCAGTCTGGAGGGCCCCGCCGGCGATGTTCCCGAACACCTGCGTGAACAACACGAGGAAGATGATCGGCTGGAGGAGCGAGGAGACCACCACGAAGGGGTTGCGGATCGCGTTGATGTTCCAACGCATGAAGTTCGTCCAGACGTCACGGGGGAACGAATTCGAGGTGCGGGAGATCTCACGGTCCGGGGCCGTCTCAGTGCTCATCGGTCACCTCCGTCGGGGGCGGTCGTCGAACCTGCCGCCGACTCGACCGCGTCGGCGTCCGAGGCCGCCGGGTTCTCGTCGTCGAGATGTTCGCCGGTGATCGCGAGGAACACGTCGTCGAGCGTCGGTGAGCGGACGTTGAAGCCGGTCACGGTGATCCCAGCATCCCGGAGCGCGACCAGCAGGTCCGGACCGCGCGTCCGGGACTCCCGCGAGGTGACCGTGATTCCGTCGTCGGTCACGTCGACGGTCGGATCGTCGTCGAAGATTCCGTCCTCCCGGACGATCTCCGCCGCACGAACGCGGGCGTCGGACCCATCATCGAGTTCGACGTCGAGAATCTCGCCGCCGACCTCACGTTTGAGCGTTTCGGGAGCCCCCTCCGCGACGATCTCGCCGTCGAGGATGACTGAAAGTCGATCACAGAGGTGGTCGGCCTCCTCCAGATACTGCGTCGTGAGGAAGATCGTCGTCCCGCGGTCGTTGATCTCCTCGAAGTAGTCCCAGAGCCGATTCCGTGCTTTCGGATCCAGACCGGTCGTCGGCTCGTCGAGGAACACCAGCGGCGGCCGGTGGACCAGCGCCATCGCGGCGTCCAGCCGCTTTTTCATGCCGCCCGAGAACCCCTCGGCCCGCTTGCCGGCGACGTCAGCCAGGTCCACGAGGTCGAGCAACTCCTCAATCCGGTCGCTTCGATCCCCCCTGGGCACGCCGTAGGCGTCACAGGCGAACCGAAGGTTCTCGCGGGCCGTCATCTCCGTGATGACGCTCGTCTCCTGGGCCATGTACCCAATCGACTCGCGGATCGCCTGTTGGTCGGCCTCGACGTCGAAGCCGTTGACGTGGACCGTCCCCGCCGTCGGATTCAACAGCGTGGCCAGCACCTTGATCGTCGTCGTCTTGCCCGCGCCGTTCGGCCCGAGAAACCCGAAGAACTCCCCCTCCGGGACGGCCATCGAGACGCCGGAAACAGCCTCCGTGCCGTCGGCGTAGGTGAGTTCGAGGTCCTCGGCCTTGACCGCGTACCGACGATCATCTGGCGGTTGTTCGCCAGATCGGTCAGCCTGATTCGTTCTCATCTACCTCTGGGGAACGTCGTGGCATACATAAATATGTTTATTGAATATTCAATCACAAGCCTTACCTACGATAGCGGTATTGTACGGGGTATGCGGCCAGATCGTGCACGATCCCGACAGCGGGAGGGACCAACCGGCGACGATTCCAAACCGGGAGACTAATCGAGGATCCCCACACAGTACCACCAACGATGCGATCGGGACTCTTTCCGGACGACCCAGCGGAGACGCGTATCGAGATCCTGAAAGCGACGTACGCGGCGTTGCTCCAGCACGGCTATGCTGATCTGACGATCGACCGGATCGGCCAGCACTTCCCGAAGAGCACGTCGCTCGTGTATCACCACTACGAAGGCAAAGACGAACTCCTGATCGACTTTCTCTCGTATCTGCTCGAGGACGCAGAGGCTGGCTTGGGAACTGAGTCTGGGGCGAGCGCGGACGAACGATTACTGACCCTGTTCGACCGAATATTCACCGAGGAGACACCGGAAGAGCGATCGTTTCAGCGTGCCATGGCCGAGATGCGTGCCCAGGCGGCGAGCGATCCGGAGTACCGTCGCCACTTTACTGAGCACGACCGCTTTTTCCGGGATCGCCTCGCTGACATCGTTCGGGACGGCATCGAGGAGGGGACGTTCAGAGAGGTCGACCCCGAACAGGTGGCGACGATGCTCCATACGATGTTGTCCGGCGCGATGGCCGAGCAGGTGTCCTCTGACCTCGACCTCTCGACGGTGCGCGAAGAGGCCGAGGCCTACGTCGAGGTACGGTTGCTCGCCGAGGGTCGGTAGCCCTTTGGCGGTCGCGGCCCGAACCGACGGCATGGATCCTGACCTCTCAGCGGTCGACGCTCGCCTCGATGAACTCGACGCCGACGGGTATCTCCTCGACGCCGACGGAACCGACCCGAGCCAGCAGTACCTCTCCGGGTTCGACGCTCCCGACCCGTTCGTGACGCTGTACGCCGGCGGTACGCACCTGCTGTTCGTTCGGAGTCTCGAGTTCGGCCGCGCGAAGCGGGACGCGCGTGCCGATACGGTCGAGCGGTTCGTCGATTTCGACTACGATCAGCTTCGAGAAGAACACGATCGGCGCGAGGCGGCCGCTCGCGTTCGTGCCGCGTTCCTCCGTGCCCACGACGTCGAGGGCGTCGCCGTCCCGCCGCGGTTCCCGACCGGAGCGGCCGACGCGCTTCGTGAGCAGGGCATCGACGTCACGGTCGATCACGACGACGCGATCGAACAGGCCCGAGCAATCAAGACCGACGAGGAGATCGACCACGTCCGGGCCGCCCAGCGGGCCAACGAGCGCGCGATGGGGGCCGCCGAGGACCTCATCAGGGGTGCCGACGTCGACGACGAGGGACGACTCGTTCACGAGGACGAAGTACTGACCAGCGAGCGCGTCCGCGAGGAGATCGAAGTGACGCTGCTCCGGGACGGCTGTGCGCTCGACGAGACCATCGTCGCCTGTGGCGCGGACGCGGCCGATCCCCACGACCGAGGGAGCGGCCCGCTCCTGGCTGAGGAACCCATCATCGTCGACATCTTCCCCAAGGACAAGACGACGAAGTACCACGCCGACATGACCCGGACGTTCCTGGTCGGCGAGCCGACCGAGACGATTCAGGAATGGTTCGAACTGACCGATAAGGCACGGGAGGCAGCCATCGAGGCGGTCGAACCTGGCGTCACCGGAGCCGAAGTCCACGACGTCGTCTGTGACGTCTTCGAGGACGCTGGACTCCCGACCCTCCGGAGCGACGGGAGTACCGAAACGGGATTCATCCACACGACCGGCCACGGCGTCGGGCTGGCGGTCCACGAGCAACCGAGCGTGAGTCAGCGCGGCGGCGAACTCGAACCCGGCCACGTGATCACGATCGAACCCGGCCTCTACGACCCCGACGTCGGCGGCGTCCGGATCGAGGACCTCCTCGTCGTCACCGACGGGGGCGCGGAGAACCTGACCGACTATCCCGTGGCACTCACTTCCGAGTGAGGCCTGAGGCGGTGCGTGCGTCTATCGATCTCTCGCCGACAGCGACCGCAGCCCCTCGAAACAGGCCCCGATCGGGTGATAGCCGGGTTCGACGCCGGGGCCGTCGCCGGCATCGATCGGCTCGTTCTCCCGCGTCAGTTTGAAGTAAAAGTTCCCGCCGGGGGCACTCAGGTGGTCCTGGGCGTACTTCCAGAAGCGATCGTACCATTCCAGATAGGCGTCGTCGCCGGTTCGTTCGTAGAGCGCCGCGGCCGCGCCGATCCCTTCGGCGACTGGCCAGCCGTATTTGTCCGCAACGATCGGCTCGCCGTCGCGGTCGAAGGTGTAGTAGAACCCCCCGAACTCGTCGTCCCAGCCGTTGTCGATGGCGATATCGAACAGTTCCTCGGCGCGGTCGACCGCCCAGTCGACGTCCGCGTAGCGGTCGAGGACGACTAGAAGCTTCGCCCACTCGACGTGATGGCCCGGCTGGTAGCCCCACGGACGGAAGAGGTCCTTTGGCTGCTCGCGGTTGTAGTCCATGTCGTGGTCCCACTCCTCGGTGTAGTGTTCCCACAGCCGGCCGTCGTGTTCGGCGGCCAGCTCGACGGTGAGCGCGTGGGCGATCTCGCGAGCGCGATCGAGATACCGCTCCTCGCCGGTCACCTCGTGTGCGGCGAGCATCGCCTCGCAGGTGTGCATGTTGGCGTTCTGCCCGCGATAGTCCGATTCTTCCGCGAAGTCGCCGTCGAACTCGCTCTTACAGAGGGCGTGTTCCGGTTCCCAGAAGTGCTCGATGAGGAGGTCGTAGGTCTCCGCGATCCCCTCGCGAGCGCCGTCGATGCCGGCCTCGTGTGCTCGGGCGTACGCGAGGAGGACGAATGCGTGACCGTAACAGACGCGCCGGCGATCGACCGTCTCGGTTCCCTCGAGCAACCAGTCGTAGCCACCGGTTTCGGGATCGTAGTGGCCGTCCCGGAGGAACTCGACGCCGTGCTCGGCGGCCTCGAGCCATGGCTCTTCGTCGTCAAAACGTGCGCCGAGACAGAAGTTCACGACGTAGCGGGTCGTGGCGACCAGATGTTTCGATTCCGCGTCGTAAATCTCGCCAGTCTCCTCGTCGAGTTGGGCGATGTATCCACCGTTCTCCTCGTCGAGTCCGGCGGGATAGTAGAACCTGAGGACGTTCCGGAGGCGATCCACGAGCCAGTCGGCTCGTCTGTACTGAGCAGCCATAGCTGGAACCTCGAAGGAGACGGGGAAATAGACTTCGGCCGTACCAGCGAAGCCGGTCGGAAACGGGGGGATCCAGGGCCGATCTGGCTCCCGACGCGCCGGGATGCTGGCGTTTATCACCGGCGCGGCCCCACCAACAGGTATGAACATCGTACCGGACACGAGCGTCATTATCGACGGGCGTGTGTCCGATCGCATTGCGGACGGCGAATTCGCCGGCGCGACGGTCGCGGTCCCCGAAGCCATCGTCGGCGAACTCGAAGCCCAGGCCAACGAGGGGCGACAGACCGGCTGGGACGGGCTGGCGGAACTCCAGCGGCTTGCCGATGTAGCCGACGATGGCGAGATCGACGTCGAATACGTCGGCCGGCGACCCGAATCCAGCGAACGACGGGCCGCCGATGAAGGTGACGTCGACGCGTTGATCCGCGATCTGGCCGACGATCGGGGCGCGACGCTGGTCACTAGCGACGTCGTCCAGAGCGAGGTCGCCCGCGCGAAAGGGCTCGACGTCGTCTTCATCGAACCGGTCGGCAGGGATGTCGAATCGCTCGAGATCGAGCGGTTCTTCGACGAGACGACGATGAGTCTCCACCTCAAGGTTGGCGTCGCGCCGATGGCCAAGCGTGGCGCGATCGGCGACATGCACTACGAGCGGATCCGTGAGGAGATCTCGACCGAAGAGCAACTGAAGGAACTCGCCCACGACATCGAGGAGAGTGCTCGTGCGTCCCCCGACGGGTTCATCGAGATCGACGAACCCGGCATGCGCATCGTCCAGTTCCGCGAATATCGGATCGCGATCGCCAGGCCGCCCTTTTCGGACGCTCTGGAGATCACCGCCGTCCGGCCCATCGTCAAGACCGACCTCGACGATTACGAGTACGCCGAGGAGTTGCGCGATCGGTTGGTCGAACGCCAGCGCGGCGTCCTCATCTCCGGTGCGCCGGGGGCCGGCAAGTCGACGTTCGCCCAGGCGGTCGCCGAGTTCCTGACCGACAGTGACTACTCGGTGAAGACGATGGAGAAACCGCGAGACCTTCAGGTCGGCCCACACGTCACCCAGTACACCGAACTCGCGGGGTCGATGGAGCGGACCGCTGACTCCCTGCTCATGGTCCGGCCGGACTACACTATCTACGACGAGGTCCGCAAGACCGACGACTTCGAGGTGTTCGCGGACATGCGCCTGGCCGGCGTCGGCATGATCGGCGTCGTCCACGCGACGCGCGCCATCGACGCCCTCCAACGGCTGGTCGGGCGCGTCGAATTGGGTATGATCCCGCAGGTCGTCGACACCGTCGTCTACATCGAGGCCGGCGAGATCGACACCGTCTACGACGTCACCACGGAAGTGAAGGTCCCCGAGGGGTTGATGGAGGAAGACCTCGCGCGGCCGGTGATCGTCATCGAGGACTTCGAGACTGGCCGGCCCGAGTACGAGATCTACACCTTCAACCGCCAGGTTGTGACAGTCCCGATCGGCGACAAAGAGGAAAGCGAGAGCGGCGTCGATCGGATCGCCCGCCAGGAGGTCGAACGCGAGATCCGATCGATCGCCGACGGCCACGTGGAGGTCGAAGTCCGCGGTCGCGATCGGGCGGTCGTCTGGGTCGAGGATCGCGACATCTCCCAGGTGATCGGCAAAGGCGGCGGTCGGATCAGCGACGTTGAGAACCGACTCGGCATCGACATCGACGTCCGGACGTTCAGCGAACGACCGGGCGAGAGCCGTCCCGAGTCCTCACCTGAGAGTGCGTCCGGCAATAGCTCGGCGGGCGTGGCGGTCACCCCGGAGATCACATCCCGTCACGTCATCGTCCCGGCCGACGGTCACGCCGGTGAAACGGTGGAGGTCACGGCGGAGGGCGAATACCTCTTCACGGCGACAGTAAGTCGCGGCGGCGAGATACAGGTCTCCCGGGGGAGTGCGATCGCCGAAGAACTCGAACGCGCGATCGACCGGGGCCAGCAGATCGTTGTCTCCCCTTCATGATCCCGACTCGACGATCCGGACTCACCTGACACCGCCATCCCGCTGCCCACGGGCAGCTGTTCCTCGACGCGACGCTCAGCGGTCGTTGTCGGATTCGGAAGCGTCGGTCGAGTCATCCTCGTCGATGTCCACGACAGAGTCGTCGACTTTCTCCTCGACCGTTTCCTCGACTTTCTCCTCGACTGTTTTTTCGACGGTCTCCTCGACTTTCTCCTCGACGGTCTTCCCAACCGTCTCCTCGACTGACTCGCCAACGGCTGCCTCGACCGTCTCTTCGACCGTCTCCTCGACCGACACGCCGACGGCTGCCTCGACCGTCTCTTCCACCGTGTCGCCGACTGTCTCCTCGACCGTCTCACCGACCGTTTCGTCGACTGTCTCCTTGACGGTAGACTCGACAGTTTCGTTGACCGATTCGCCGACGGACTCGCCGATGGTCGCCTCGACTGTCTTGCCCATCTGCTCGTCGACGGTCTCCTTGACGGTGGATTCGACGGTCTCGCCGACCTGCTTTTCGACCGTCTCGTCGACCGTTTCGGTCACCGTCTCCTCGACGGTCTGCTCGACGGCCGAGACCATCCAGTCGGGGTCGTACTGTGACATCTTCCAGGCGACGTGGACGAAGTACGCCACCAGGACACCGATACCGAACGCGATCCCGACAGCGTTGTCGACGACGACTATCAGAACGACAGAGACGAAAATCAGCGCGCCGTACGTCGCGTCGGCCAGAGCGTCAGTCCGCTGTTGATTCATACATGTACGTCCGGCAAGCGCGGTCAAATCCCTTGGGATAACGGATCCCGGCACGGTGTGTTCGAAAACTGCAAGGGGGCTTCCAGACGGCGCACTACCGGCGGTGAGGCACCCGACTCACTCGTCGACGATTTCTGCATTCGGGACCGCTTCGAGTGCTCGCTCGAGTCGGTCGGCGACCTCGTCGACGATCGGGTCGAGGTCGTCGTTGTCGACGACCGAGATCATCTCCGTCGGGTCGACGACGCTGACGCCCGTCGCGTCGCCGTCGTCGTAGACGACGACGTTGCAGGGCAACAGCGCGCCGAGTTCGAACTCCTCGCCCAGTGCGTCGAACGCCAGTGCGGGATTGCACGCACCCAGGATACGGTAGCGACCGAACTCCTCGTCGAGTTTCTGCTGGAAGGCCCCCTGCATGTCGATGTCCGCAAGAACGCCAAAGCCTTCCTCACCCAGCGCGTCAGTGACGGTTTCGACTGTTTCCTCGAACGATGCGTCGACTCGATAGCGGTTCGTGTACGTTGCCATATAGAGATAGATGCGGGCCAAAAGGGTAATACCTCCCCTCCTAACAACTGTTGCCCGTTGTTGGGGCCAGCGGACAAGACTGGTCGTCCCGGCGAGAATCCGGCCCGGGCGTCACTCTCTGCGCAATTCGGCCATGTGGTCGATCCGGGACTGGACCAGATCGGGTTTGCCGATGTCCCAGCGCACGCGCAACCCCTCAGTGCCGGCCCGCTCTAGGGCGTCAGTCGTGATCGCCTCGGCGTCGGTGATCGAATCCGCGACGCCGACGACCGCGAACGAACGGGAGGTCGTCGTGTAGATCCCATCCTCGCGTTCGTCGACGCTCGCGTAGTACAGCATGGCGTCGCCGGAACTTTCGGGGTCGATCCGAACCTTCGCCCCGGCCTCGGGGTCCGTCGGGTAGCCGTCGGGAACGGCGTATTTACAGACGGTCGCCCCCGGCTGGAACTGGAGTTGCGGCAGCGACTCGCCATCCCGGGCCGCTACGAGCACGTCGAGCAGATCAGTCTCCATGACTGGCAGCGTATTCATCGCCTCGGGGTCGCCGAAGCGAGCGTTGAACTCCACGACTGTCACCCCGTCGGCAGTGAGCATGAACTGTCCGTAGAGCACGCCCTTGTACCCATCAAGGGCCTCGACGGTCGCTTCGAGAATCTCGACGGCCGCCATGTAGTCCTCGCGGTCCATGAAGGGCAGTTCGAGGGTCGCGTCGCTGTAACTCCCCATCCCGCCGGTGTTGGGCCCCTCGTCGCCCTCGTAGGCCCGCTTGTGATCCTGGACGGCGGGCGTCACACGGACGTCGCCGTTTCCGACCAGCGCCTGAACGGTAAACTCCTCGCCGACGAGTCGCTCTTCGAGGACGAGACGGTCGTAGTCGGACTCGCGGATGTATGTCTTGGCTTCCTCGGCCGTCACCTGATCGCCGATGACGCGCACGCCCTTCCCGCCGGTCAGTCCCGCCGGTTTGACGACCAGATCACCGTCGTACTCGTCGATGTACTCGCAGGCAGCCTCGTTGTCGGTGAACTCCTCGAAATCCGGGAGGCCAGGGATATCGTTTTGCTCCATGAACCGGCGCTGAAAGCCCTTGTCCGTCTCGATCCGCGCTTGGTCCTGTTGCGGGCCGAAGGCGTAGATGCCGGCGTCGTCTAAGGCGTCGGCGACGCCCGCTTCGAGGGGGGCTTCCGGGCCGACGACAGCAAGCGTCGCCTCGACAGACTCGGCGAAGGTCGTCACGGCCTGTGGGTTCGTCGTCTCTAGAGTCTCGAAGCCGTCGGCCAGCCGAGCGATGCCCGGGTTGCGGTTGCCGGCGGCGGCGTACAGCGAACAGTCAGAATCGGCGAGCGCGCGAGCGATCGCGTGTTCCCGGCCGCCACCTCCGACCAGTAGTACCGTCTCCGTCATGGGAGAACCGCCACGCCAGGGGAGTGTAAAGGTTGCTCTTTGCCGGACCGCCGTGACCACGGAGATGCTGTCCATTTCGCCGCCGACGCGACGGTTTTACCGCCGGGGCTTCGAATTCAGGTATGACTGCCCCGACCGAGCGCAACCGACTTGGAGCGGAGGGGAGTCCGTACCTCCAGGCACACGCGGACAACCCGGTTCACTGGCAGCCCTGGGACGAGACGGCGCTGTCGGCCGCCGAACGCGAGGACAAACCCATCTTCCTGTCGATCGGGTACGCCGCCTGTCACTGGTGTCACGTCATGGCCGAGGAGAGTTTCGCGGACGACGAGACGGCCGCCGTCCTCAACGATCACTTCGTCCCGATCAAGGTCGACCGCGAGGAGCGACCGGACGTCGACCGGATCTACCAGACGCTGGCCGCGCTACTCGGCCAGCAGGGCGGGTGGCCCCTCTCCGTGTGGCTGACGCCCGACGGGCGACCGTTTTACGTCGGGACGTACTTCCCGCCCGACTCCCGTGGCGGTCGCCCCGGATTTAAAGAGCTACTCGAAGACCTCCAGGCGACCTGGGAGAACGACCGCGAGGGGATCGAACAGCGGGCAGACCAGTGGGCCGACGCCATTAGCGGCGAACTCGAAGGGACGCCGGACGCCGCCGACACCGGGGACGTTCGGAGCGACGAATTGCTACGTGCAGGAGCTGACGCGGCGGTCCGAACCGCTGATCGCGATTTCGGCGGCTTTGGCTCCGGTGGGCCGAAGTTCCCCCAGCCCGCCCGCCTGCAACTGCTTTTGCGCGCTGACGCCCGCTTCGACGGTGCGAACAGTGCTGACGACGACAGCGCTGTCACATCCGAATATCGGACCGTCCTCACCGAGAGCCTCGATGCGATGGCCGACGGTGGGCTCTACGATCACGTCGGTGGCGGCTTCCACCGCTACGCGACTGATCGCGAGTGGACGGTCCCGCACTTCGAGAAGATGCTCTACGACAACGCGGAGATCCCGCGAGCGTTCCTCGAAGCCTATCGGGCGACCGGCAAGGAACGGTACGCTCGCGTCGCCCGCGAGACCTTCGACTTCCTCGACCGGGAACTCGGCCATCCAAAGGGTGGGTTCTACAGTACGCTCGACGCACGCAGTGAGGGAGTCGAAGGAAAGTTCTACGTCTGGACGCCCGAGCAGGTTCGGGCGGCCGTCGAGGACGAAACCGACGTCTCGCTCGTTCTGGAACGCTACGGCATCACCGAAGAGGGCAACTTCGAGGAGGGGCAGACGGTTCTGACGATCGCCGCGAGCGTGGACGAACTGGCGACGCAGTCGGGGCTCGGGGTCGAAGCGGTCCGGGATCGACTCGATCGGGCACGCGAAGAACTGTTCGACGCGCGGTCGGAGCGGACGCGGCCGGCGCGCGACGAGAAGATCCTCGCGGGGTGGAACGGACTGGCGATCTCCGCGCTCTCCGAGGGAGCACTCACGCTCGGGGACGATCTCCTGGATCGGGCCGTCGACGCACTGGAATTCGTCCGCGAAAGCCTCTGGGACGACGAAGCAGGCCTCCTCAAGCGCCGGTACATCGACGGTGACGTCCGCGTCGACGGCTACCTCGAGGACTACGCGTTCCTCGCTCGCGGCGCGCTCGATTGCTACCAGGCAAGCGGCGATCCCGACCACCTCGCGTTCGCGCTGGATCTCGCCCGGGAGATCCAGACGCGGTTCTTCGATGAGAATATGGGGACGCTGTATTTCACCGAAGAAGCCGAAGCCGACACTGAGACGGAATTGCTCGCCCGGCCGCAAGAACTGACCGATCGCTCGACGCCCTCGAGCGCTGGCGTTGCCGTCGACGTCCTCGTCACGCTCGACGAGTTCGTCCCCCACGATCGGTTCGGAGAGATCGCCCGCTCAGTCCTCGAGACCCACTACAGCGCCATCGCGGCCGAACCACTCCAGCACGCGTCGCTGGTCCTCGCAAGTGATCGCGAGCAGCACGGCTCGAGTGAACTGACCATCGCCGCTGACGAGATCCCGGCCGAATGGCGCAGTCGCATCGGAGCAGCCTACCGCCCCGCTCGTGTCCTCGCCCGCCGGCCAGTGACCGAAGCGGAACTGGACGAGTGGCTCGATCAGTTCGAACTCGACGATGCACCGCCGATCTTCGCCGGCCGATCGGCTGACGGCGGGCCGACGATCTACGCCTGTCGGGACTTCACGTGCTCGCGGCCGCTCCACGACATCGCGGACGCACTTTCGTGGTTCGAAACTGGTCGCTAAGGGGTGACTCGAGCCGAATGCGTGGACAGTCGACAGCAATCGCCGGTTCGTCTTCGTCGCGGGCGAAGGGGCACTCGTCGATCGGACGACGACGGTCGATCCCGGGAAACGAATCGACCCGGTCAATCAGACCAAGATCCCACTCGGCCGCCCCAATACTGTCTCAGTGACGGTCGAAAACGGTGCGTCCGAAACGTACAATTGGGAATCCCCCGACATCGAGCTCGCACCGCTCTACATCTTGATCGACGACACAGCAAACGTCGACTTCCTCCTGCAGGCCGGCTGAACGAGGGGTCCGGGACCTGGTTTCGAAGTGTGCGGCGATGGCTCAATTCTGGGTCGTGACTGTTTCGAGCTGGCCAGCCAGGTAGACGGCGATCGGCTCGCGCTCTTCCTCGACGAAGCGGACGAGTTCCTCGCCGTCGCGCTCGACGACGACCGTCGGAATGAACTCGATCCCGTACTCCTCGACGCCCTCGCCCTGTTTGTCGCGGTCGACCGGATAGTGCTCGACGTGTTCGTCGGGGACATCCGCCGCATCGAGCGCGGCGGCGAAGTCGGGCAACTGCGACCGGCAGTCGCCACACCAGTCCGCGCCCCAGACCTTGTACGTGGCGTCGGCGAACGCTTCGAGCGTCTCGACGGTCTCGGCGTGGGCCTCAGCGTTCCAGACCGGATTGGGCTCCATCGTCTCGAGTGCCATACCGTTGCTTGCGACTGCGAGCGTAAAACGACGCCGCTCGACGACGGATGCCCCGCTCTCGGAAGCGGACCCGGGGTCGTGCTGTCGAACCCGCGACGCGTTTCGGAGCCCCAACCCGCTGAAACCCACCCTAAAAATTCATGACGCCTTTATAGAGCTCCCGGGTCGTCAGATAGTCGCTGACGGCGTCGCGGTTTGCCTGATAGCGCTGGTCTTCCCGTCGTTTGACCGCGTCGCTCACGCTGAAGTCGTTCGTCTCGTAGAACGTCGCGGTCGCCCCCATGCTCCGCATGACGGTGTAGAAATCCGGCGCCTGGAACACCAGCGGTTGGATCACGTCGGGGTCGCCCGCCAGCCGGTTGACTGTCCAGTCGAACCCGTTACGATCGAACGACGCCAGGATCTGCCTGACGCGTGGACTCACGTCCCGGGCGGTCATCGCCTGCCAGAACGCCGTCTCGCCGTCGGCGTACAGGTAGTGGACGCTGATGAAGTCATAGATGGACTCCCAGAGGCGACTGACCCAGGCGTTGAAGTCCGCCCGGATCCCGTCGTCGGCGATCCGACCGTGGGCCGACAGGAGATTGCCGAACCGAACCGCGGCCGTCGCGTTCGCCGTCAGTCCCGTCGACTGTAGCGGTTCGACGAACCCCTCGGCGTTCCCGATAGCGAGGCAGTTGTCCACCCAGGCCCGGTCGTAGTACCCCGAGGTGAAGGAGTACGTCTCGACGTCGGCTTCACCGATCGGGTCACTCCCGGCACCGTCCGGGGCGACGTCGGCAACGTGTTCGCGGAACTCCTCGCGAGCGTCGTCCTCGTCGACGAACGCCGAGGCGTAGACGTATCCCAGATCGCGATGATCGTAGGTGTCGATGTGCCAGAACCAGCCGTACGCACCCGTCTCGACGACCGTCGCCGGAATGACGTCGGAAAGTGACCGCTCGACCTGTGCGTGCAACGCCGAGTCAAGGGGGAACGCAAAGTCCCGGAACTGGACGTCCTGCTCGCTCCGGAGGACGCGGTCGAACCCGGTCGCGTCAACGTAGAGGTCCGCGTCGTAGTTCTGGCGTTCGCCCTCGAGGCCGTCGACGTGGGCTCCCGTCGTCTCGACGGTCGTGATGGCGTCGTCGACCAGATCCACGCTCCGATCCCGACAGAGCTCCCGTAAATACCCGTTGAACCGCTCCGTGTCGAGGTGGTAGGCGACCTCGTCGTAGCGGTCGAGATCGCCCTGCGCGTCGAAATACCACGGCGACTTCGACTGGGCGACGATCTCTTCGCCTTTCGTCCGGTGGTCGGGACTGGCCGCGAGTTCGTCGTAGTAGTGATAAGAGTATTCGACGGCGTTCGGGGTATCCGTGCTCGGGTACTTGGTCTGGGGATCGAACGGGAACTGGAAGGACGGGTACCCACACCAATCTCGGAAGTAGACGGACGCCTTCCAGATCGGGCGTACCCTCGCGATGAACTCGCGCTCGTCGATGTCGAGCGTGCCGTGGAGGACCTGTTGGATCTCCCGATACGTGCTCTTGCCGACGCCCGAGGCGTCCTGGTCGAAGTCGTCGACGACGGTCACGTCGACGGTTGGATTCAGTTGTCGAACACTCAGCGCCGTGAGCAGTCCGATGTCGCCGCCGCCCACGACGAGTACGTCGTCGATCCGCTCGGTCATACCTGCACAACGATCATGATCGTCTTGAGTATGTCGTCGTCGGCAGTCGACCCCGTCCAGTCGTGGATCGCCGTCCGCGTAGCGACACTGGTGGCGGCACGACCTGCCGGTGACCGCCGAGTGTTTACTTGCGGAAATCGAATCGAGGGCCAATGGAAGACAGCATCCTCGCGACGATCGGGTCACCACTGATCGAGATCGATTCGCCATCGGGGGCAACCGTCGCTGCCAAGGTCGAGTCGTTCAACCCGGGTGGATCGGCGAAGGATCGGCCCGCCCTCGGGATGATCGAAACCGCCGAGCGCAACGGTGAGCTGACACCGGGCGATCGGATCGTCGAGCCAACCAGCGGGAACACCGGGATCGGCATTTCGCTGGTCGCGGCCGCAAAAGGTTACGACGTGACGATCGTGATGCCCGAAGACATGTCCGTCGAGCGCCGCCGCCTCATGGAAGCCTACGGTGCGGACGTCGAACTGATCGAGGGCGACATGAGTGACGCCCGGGACCGGGCCGACGAACTCGAAGCCGAGGCGGGCATGGTTCAACTCCGGCAGTTCGAAAATCCAGCGAACCCCCAGGCCCACTATGAGACGACTGGGCCGGAGATCCTCGAGCAGGTCGGTGATCGGACGATCGATGGGTTCGTCGCCGGCATCGGGACCGGGGGGACGATCAGCGGGACTGCCCGGCGTCTCCGCGAGGCCTTCCCCGACGTGCACGTCGTCGGCGTCGAGCCAGCCGAGAACGCCGTCCTCTCGACCGGCGAATCGGGCTCGGACGACTTCCAGGGCATGGGCCCGGGCTTCGTGAGCGAGAACCTCGATCGTGACGTGATCGACGAAGTGCGGACGATCGAACTCGCCGATGCGGAGCGAGAGTGTCGACGCCTCGCGCGCGAGGAAGGGCTACTCGTGGGTCAGTCCAGCGGCGCGATGGGCGTGATCGCTCGCGAGGTCGCCGCCGAGTTGGCCGACTCCGACGCCGAGGAACCGCCGCTGGTCGTGACCGTCTTCTGGGACAGTGGCGAGCGATATCTCTCGACGGGATTGTTTGACTAGATCCGCAATTGGCTGTCGAGGGGGTCGATTTTCTCGTCGTGTAAACGCCTGTCACGGTTTATGGTAATTACTCACATTCACTCGAACAGCGATGGAGCGAATCACCGTTCTCTGTGTCGACGACGATCCGGATCTCGTCGCGCTGACGGCGTCGCTGCTCGAAGATGCGAACGAACGGTTCGAAACAATCACCGAGACGGATCCGCGTGCAGTTATCGATCGCCTGGAGACGGCCTCGGTCGACTGCGTCGTCAGCGACTACGATATGCCCGAGATGGACGGGTTGGAACTACTGGAGTCGATCCGGACCGAATACACCGAGCTCCCGTTCATTCTGTTCACCGGCAAAGGGAGCGAGCAGATCGCCAGCGCGGCGATCGCCCACGGCGTGACCGACTATCTCCAGAAGGAAACCGGCTCGGAGCAGTACGCGTTGCTGGCCAACCGGGTGGCAAACGCCGTCGACCAGTATCGCGCCAGCCGACGCGCCAGCAACCTGGACCGGATCCGGGGGCTTCTACAGGACGTCAACCAGACGCTGGTTCGAACGGCGGACCGGAGCCTCGTCGAGCGCCGCGTCTGTGAGATCATCGCCGACGCTGACCCGTATCTCCTCGCGAGCATCGTCGAAGCCGAACCGACTGCCAGCGGGACTGACAGAACGGCCGAATCGAACACCGGCGAGGTCGTCACTGTTGATCGACACACGCGCGTTCGAACTGCCGCCGGAGAGACGCCGGGAGAATCCGGCATCGAGCGCCATGGTATCGATTCAGTCGGCGACTGGTGTCCGGTCGAAGCGGCGATCGAGTCCGGTTCGATCGAGACAGTCCAGCGGCTCCAGCCGGAAGCGCCGAGCGCCACGGCTGGCCTAGACTATCGATCCAGTGCGGCGGTGCCGATCCAGTACGACGGGGAGAGCTACGGCGTCCTCTGTCTCGTTGCCGACTGTGCCGACGCGTTCGACAGACGAGAGCGGAACCTGATCGCGGAGATCAGCGAGGACTTCGGTCACGCGATCTATCGCATCGAACTCCACGAACGACAGCAACGATTCGAGCGGATCATCTCGAATCTGCCGGTCGGCGTGTATCGCAACGCGCCGCTCCCCGATGGAACACTACTGGAAGTCAACCAGGCTCTCGTCGAGATGTTCGATGCGAACAGCGAAGACGACCTCCTGGGCCGGCCGTTTCGAGAACTCTACGCCGAACCCACTGATCGCGAGCAGTTCGTCTCGAAACTCGAACGTGACGGGATCGTTCAGGACATGGAGCTGGATCTCGAGACGCTCTCGGGAAACCCGTTCGAAGCGTCCGTCACGGGGATCATGACGACAGAGGACGACGAACGCTACTTCGACGGCATTGTCCAGGACGTGAGCGATCGGCGAGCGCAGGGCCCAGAACGAGCCGCCAACTCACAGACGGTAGAGGCACACACGGACGGCTAGGCAAGCCCCTTTGGCTCCATCACCGTGAGAACTCGCGTTCGGAGACCCGCACGACGACAGTTTCCTCGACGTCACGGAGATCATATTCGGGGATCGACCCGTCCGTCCGCGTGACGTACATCGGTTCGACGAGTCTCGGTGCAGTGGCGTCGGCGTGCTGTCGATCGCCTTCGCTGTCGTCGTCCGCCGCCGCGCCGGATTCGTCTGCCGTCGTCGCCGCTACTGTCGTCGGATCCGCCGTCGCCTCGGCGGTCGACGGCGACTGCTCGACGCCGTAGATCTTGAGATAGCGCCCTGACGCCTCGGGAACCACGTCCCCATCCCGGATCGCAGTGGCGAGATCGCGCGAGAGCCATTCGGTTTCGCTGACGCTCGGCTCTCGGATCAATGCAGCGTCGACGTACCGAACGAGATACCAGTTGAGGTCGTTCACCAGGGAGACGGCCGCGCCGAGACTCACGGTCTCGAGTTCGATGGCGTTGTGATACGGCTCCGCGAGGTCGTACGTCGCGAGCGCGTGCCGAGCGGTCTCGTGGCCGAGTAACGTCTGCCGGAGGGGAACGTCCGCCGTTCCGAGGAGACAGACGCGAGTCATTCATCGGGACAACGACGCGCCGACCCAAAGCGGTTTCGTCACCGATCGTTCGTCCTTCGTCACCGATCGTTCGCCGAGGGCTCGCCGGAGTGTCCGGTCACGTCGACGATCGTCGGATCGCGAGCGGCGGAGTCAGCCATCGCCAGCAAGTCATCGGGTTCGGCCGCCGCCACTGACTCCGGCGTTCCAGCCGTCTCCGGGCGTGACGGGGCGACGCGGTTACACCCGGCCGGGACCGTCGCGTCGTCGTAGGTCCCGAGTTCGCGTGCCCGCTCGATGATGTCGGTCTTGTCCATCGTGAGCAACGGTCGGTGGATCGGCAGATCAGTGACGCCGTCGGTCGCCGCGAGGTTGGCGGTCGTCTGACTCGACTTCTGGCCGATCGCCTCGCCGGAGACGATCCCGACAGCGTCGTGCTCGCGGGCGACCGTCTCGGCAGCGCGGTACATAAACCGGCGTAGCGAGAGCATCCGCGTTGCGTCGGTCTCCGCGACCAGTTCTTCGACGGCTTCCCCACCGTCCAGCACCCTGAGCCGGAGGTCGAAGTTCGGCGCGCGCCGGGCGAGTGCTGCGACAGTTGTCTCCGCACGGGCGCGGTGGTCGGCACCGCCGTAGGCACCGAGATCGACGTAGACGGGAACGATCGATGCGCCGCGGGTCATGGCCTGCCAGGCGGCGACCGGCGAGTCGATCCCGCCGCTCACCAGCGCCACCACAGGCTGCTGACTTCCGAGCGGCAGGCCGCCCGGGCCGGCCCGTTTCTCGACGAAGACGAACGCCTCGTCGGGGCGACAGTCGACGAAGGCAGTGAACGCGGGATCGTCCAGATCGACTTCAGGCGTCCCGCCCCCGGCCTCGATCACGTCCCAAATCGCCTGGCCACCCGCCGATTCGAGGTCGCGACTCGAGAAGTCGTGGGCGTCGGCGTTCCCGGCGCGTCGAGCCTCGACGGCGAACGGACCGTCGTCGTAGCAGGCCCTGGCAGTCTCCGCGAGTGCCTCGGTGATCGCATCGAGCGTCGGCTCGACCGAGCGGGCGGGACTCGCGGAGACGACGCCGGGGGCCTCGACGCCGGCCGCGGTGGCGTCCTCGACAGCCGCCTCCTCGGTTCGAATGTACAGTCTATTTCGCTGACAGCCAGTGTCGCCCGGCAGATCCCGATCAGCGAGCAAGGCGTTGAGGTTCTCCTGGAGTTGAAACTCCATCTTCATCCGAACCTGGTCGCTCTTGACGCCGACCTCGCCGTGACGAACGACGACGACGTCGGCTCCTGGCGGGTGCATCTGGCTCAGGGTACTCGACGGGTGGATAAACAGGCTTCGACACGGTCGTGTGCGGCGAAAGACGCCCCCTCGCCTTGGTCAGACGACGCTCCCGGTAAAGCGTCGAGGAGTCGCCGTCGGACTGGTTCAGAACGTCGTGAGTTCGCCGTCGATGACGCGCTCGGTGACACCCGTGATGTCTTCGAGTTCCTCGTCGATGATCGCTTCGACCTCGTCCTCGACGTCGCTGATAGCCACGCCGTCTTCCGTGATGATGGTCGCGTCGGCGACGTGTGGATCGTCGATCGGCGAGCCGATCTGGCTGAGGAGCCGCACCTGCAACTGCCGGATGCCGTCGACTTCGCTCACGACCGACTCGGCGATCTCGGTACTCAGGAGGTTGTAGATCTTCCCGATGTGGTTGACGGGGTTCTTCCCGCTGGTCGCCTCCATGCTCATCGGTCGGTTCGGCGTGATGAGGCCGTTCGCGCGGTTGCCACGGCCGACCGACCCGTCGTCGCCCTGCTCCGCGCTGGTGCCCGTCGTCGTCAGGTAGATCGCGCCTTCCTCGTAGTCGTCGGCGGTGTTGACCTGAACCCTGACGTCACGGTCCGTGTACCCCGTGGCGAGATCTGAGACGAATTCCCGAACGCCCTCGACGGCGTCGCGGTACTCGTGGATGTCGTTGATGTGCGCGTCGACGGTCGCGGCGGCGACGGTCACGTCGATCTCCTCGCCCTCGCGTTTGCCCATCACCTTGATGTCCTGACCGATCTCGGGATGGTCATCGGTGTACTCGCCGTTGATCCGGCGTTCGGTGTTCAGCACGATCTGCTCGGTCTCGGTCAGCGGCGCGTGACCGACGCCGTAGGACGTGTCGTTGGCCATCGGGACCGCGCCGTCCTCGCCGAAGACCTCCTGGAGGTCGCCGCTTCCCTCGCCAAGCCGGACGTCGACGATCACGTCCGAGCCCACGTCGAGGTGGGGGAACGTCTCGTCGAGGTACGCACGGGCCGCTTCGAGCGCGATCGTGTCCGTCGGGATTCGCGTTCCCCGATACTCCTTGGTCGCGCGACCGACGAGCAGCAGATAGATCGGTTCGATGACTTCACCGCCGCCAAAGGCGGGCGCGGATGTCCCAGCCACGAGCTGAGTCTCGTCAGTATTGTAGTGGAGCACTTTCCCGACGCGGTCGAGATACGCCCGTGCGAGCGCCTGGGAAACGGCCTCGGCGAGGCCGTCACAGATCGAGTCCGGGTGACCGATTCCCTTTCGCTCGACGACTTCTACCCGTTGATCTTCGACTGCTTGCCCGCTTGCCTGCGTGATCCGAATGTTCCGATCGCTCATTGACGAACTGTAGCCATTCCCGGTGTCTATAACTTACGGAAACCTTCTTGCCCCGAACGATTACTCTGGCTCATCATTGAGCAGGAGCCCGAGATACGACGTCCGGATCCCCGCGTCAGGGTCGAGACCGAGGTCCGAAAGCAGTGCTGTGGCGTCGTCGCGTGCCGTCTCCACGTCGTCTTCAGTCTCGACGTCGGTTTCGACTTCGAGGAACTCCCCGAGGCCGGTCACGTCGTCGAGCGTCACCGTGTACCCGCGGAGTGCGTACCGGTGGCGCTCCTTCTCGACGGTGGCGGCCGGTTCGAAGCCGAGTCCACGGAAAATCGCGTCAGCCGTCTCGCCGTCGGCGACGGTCGTCTCGTGTTCCTCGCGGGTCTTGGAGGTGGCGTCGATCTTCGGCCCTTTGTACGTGATTTTCGCGGTCGTCTCGCCGTGGACGTGTTCGCGGCGGACTCGGAATGCCTCGTCAGTCGTGGCAAAGTCCCGGTGAGGGGCGTCGTAGTAAGTGTCGACCTGCCGGACCGTCCCGAGCGGGTCGGCTCCGGCCGAAAGCAGCGCCTCCCGTGCCCGCCCGTGGTCGGCGCGGACCTTGAGTTCGACCTCGTACATGACCAGGGGGAACAGTCGGTCGGGCAAAAACGGCTCGACTCGGCGTCTTTCCTGTCTCAGGGCCACGAGTCGGAAACGTTGTCCTTAAGAGCGAAACGAGTGTCGGTTGGGGTATGAGCGACGATTCAGCGGCCGACGAGGCCGACACCGAGACCGAGCAAGACGCCGAATCGAGCGGCCTCCAGGACGGGGACTTCGTCACGGTCGCCTACACGGCCCGGACCGTCGACGGGGGCGACCTCGTCGACACGACCAGCCAGGAGGTCGCAGACGAGGAGGGGGTCGGCGAGGACCAGGAGTTCGAACCGCGGACGCTCGTCCTCGGAGAGGGACACGTCTTCCCGAACGTCGAGCAGGACATCATCGGCAAGGAGGTCGGTGACGAGGGATCGGTCGTCGTCCCGGCCGCCGAAGCCTTCGGCGAATATGACGACGAACAGGTTCGCACCATCAGCGCCAACAAGATCGACGAGGACGACCGCTATCCCGGTGCGGCCGTCACCGTCGACGGCGAACAGGGCTACGTCGAGACGATCATCGGCGGGCGAGCCCGGGTCGACTTCAACCACCCCCTTGCCGGCGAGGATGTCGAGTACGAGTACGAAATCCTCGATACCGTCGACGACCGTGAGGCGAGAGCCGAAGAGTTGCTCGATACGCTGCTCGGGATGGATCTCGACGTCTGGTTCCAGACCGACGTCGAGGAGGAAGAGGAGATCGTCGAGGACGCCGAGGACCTCGAGGAAGCTGCCGAGGAAGGGGACGCCGAGGACGACGGCCCGGTCACCGAGACCGTCGAGGTCGAGAAGGACACGCTGTACATCGAGGCGACCCCGCAGCTCTCGATGAATCAGCAGTGGATGTTCCAGAAACAGCAGATCGCCCAGCAGTTCGTCGAGCTGCTCGGCGTCGACCGCGTCATCGTCCAGGAGACGCTGGGCGAGGGCAGCGGCATGGGCGGGATGGGCGGCATGATGCCCGGCATGGGCGGCGGTGGCGACGTCGAAGACGCCCTCGAGGACCTCGACGTCGACGTCGATGCCGACGAACTCTCCGAAGAACTCGAAGAGTAAGTGCTTGGTACGGTTGTTCAGTCCGGAACGCCCCCAATCAGCCGATTTCGTACGGACAATCGCGCATTTCTTGAATGACAGGAGTCGATCCCCGAGACCGAGTCGACGTTCTCACGACGGAGACCCGAGAACAGGTCGATGCAGACTCCTTCGCGGACGCACTCGATTCGGAACCGGTGCGATCAGGCTGGGTCGTGGTGGCGTTCACGTTCGACGCGGCCGGCCGCGTGTTGTTGATCGAAGAGCCCTGGGCCGACGGCTGGCTCGCACCCGGCGGCGCACGCAAGCCGGGCGAGTCACTCGACGCGGCGGTCAAAAGGGAGATCGACGAGGAGACCGGCGTCGAGGCCTCGCCGGTCGCTCCCCGCGCAGTCGACGAGTTCACGTTCGAGCACGAAGGGACTGGCGAGACGACCGGCTGGACGCTGGTTCTTTTCGAGGCCATCGCCGACGATCCGACGATCGACCGCGATCCGTCCGTCGACGACGAGGAGATCACCGATATCCGCTGGTTCGAGGGGCTGCCCGAGACCGTCTTCAACCCGGAGTTGATGGTATCTGCCTACGAGCAATGCGTGAACGGGCCGTGACGAGGGTTTGATTTCGGGGGCCGCTGCAGGTTGCTATTGAATCTCCCAACGATGATTCGTTCGACAAGCCTGTCTTGAATCAGCTGATCACTGTCTCTGCGAATTGAGTGCTGGCATTCGCGCGAGCGGAGCGAGCGCGATTCACCGTCAGAGCTTTGCTCTGACGAGCTCTCGTTCGCTGTCGCTCACGAGAACACTCCGAGCGCGCCGCCGGCGCGCTCGGAGGAGTTTTTGGCCGAGCTTTTTGCGAGGGGGGTTCCCGCAGCGAGCCGCAGGCTCGCGAGGAAACCCCCCGAAGTAAAAAGGTCGTTAGGCGATGTCGCGGCTGGTGTCGATGCTGACTTCCTCGACCAGGTCGAGCTTGATGACGTTCGTCGGCGCGCGGCCGCC
>ENA-ORDC01000186-ORDC01000186.1-marine-metagenome-genome-assembly--contig:-NODE-186-length-68345-cov-11.002930_pt1 | contig 68345 bp, 65 predicted proteins | sample MGYA00237783_ERZ508515 | MGnify/ENA primary metagenome ERZ508515 (study PRJEB26186, sample SAMN06268792) | marine metagenome | isolation source: Eden Landing Ponds, San Francisco, CA, USA | place...
GACAAGATCGCGGAGTACTTCGGGTGATCGAGCATGGCTGAAGTCACAAACAAACCACGCGACGGCGTCCAGATCGACCTGATCAGCGGCCAGCGAATGGAGGGGATGGCCAGCATGGAGAAGATCCGGATGATCCTGGATGGCGTCCGTGACGGCAACATCGTCGTCTTAGAGGAGGGTCTCAGTCCCGACGAGGAGTCCCGGTTGATCGAGGTGACGATGACCGAGATCAGTCCGGACGAGTTCAACGGGATCGAGATCGAGACGTATCCGCGGTCGGAGACCGCCGACCAGAGCTTCCTCGATCGACTCATGGGAAAGGAGTCGACGAAGAAGCTCACCGTGATCGGGCCGGCTAACCAGATCGAGACGCTTCACAAGGACGAAACGCTCATCAGCGCACTCGTCTCCCGGAAATAATGCCTCACCAGTGTACGAGCTGTGGTACGGTCTTCGACGACGGCTCCACGGAGATGTTGTCGGGCTGTCCGGAGTGTGCTGGCAACACCTTCCAGTATCACCCGGGCGGGACGGAGTCGACTGGCGAGTCAGCGCCCGACGCGGCGCCCCCGGAGCGACCCGAACCGGACGATTCCGTCGCCCGGACCGTCGGCAACGCCGCACAGACGGTCAAGAACTTCATCGGGAGCGACGAACCGACGCCCGGCGTCGACCCCGACGAGGCGGACCCCCTCTCGCCGTGGCCGGGTGACGCCGAGGACGCGGCGACCGTCGATGGTGACACGTCGCCCGCTCGACCCGAAACAGGGGGACCAACCGCTGGCGGTGCGGAGAATGACAGCGTCAGTGCCGAACCCCAGACTGACTCGGATCGCGGTGAGACCGTTCGGACGGCCGGAATCGAGGGCGAAGCCCAGGCATCGGCCCGATCGGCGGTCGTCTCGCCGGAGGAACTCTCGGAGGCCACCGGTGGGACCAACGTGGCCGTCGGTTCGAACGGTGGAGCCGTGGCTGCCGGGACTGCCAATGGCGAGCAAGCAGACGATGACCGGGCCCCAACCGAAGACCGTCCCGACCTCGCCGAACTGCGCGAGGAGCTCAACGACCAGTTCGAGTCCATCCGGATCGTCGAACCCGGCCAGTACGAACTCAACCTCATGGAGCTGTACGAACGAGAGGAGTATATCATCGCACTCCAGGAGGACGGCCGCTACCAGATTCAGGTCCCCGATACCTGGCAGGAGTGAGGCTCCCTGGGACGTTCGGTCCGCTCGCGTTCTTCTGGTCGCGCCCGTAAGCAATCCTTTTTGTCCTCGTCACCGTGGGTAGGCACATGCACTATCGGGAACTCACCGGGTCGCGGGAGTTCGTCGCCAGCCTGACCCACGGCGAGGACTGGCGCGGCCAGATCGAAGATTTCGCCCGGGATGAGGGGATCGAAGCAGCCGTCTTCTTCGGCCTCGGGACCGTTCAGGACGCGGCGATCTGGTACTACGATCAGGACGAACAGACGTATCGCGAGACGGTGTTCGACGAACCGCTGGAAGTCGCGGCCTGCGTCGGGAATATCTCGCTCGATGTCGACGGTGATCCCTTCGCACACACACACGTCGTCCTCTCCCGCGAGGACGGATCGACGATCGCTGGCCATCTCGATGCAGGGACAACATACATCGGCGAACTGTACGTTCGGACGTTCGAGGAATCGCTCGAACGCGCTCCGGACGAGACGACCGGTGGCGACCTCTGGGCGCTGTAAATGCGCGACGCCGACGAGCGGTACTTCGCGCGGCTGGAAGACGAACTCGATACGGCCATGGACGTGGCCCGGAGCGCTCGCGAGCGGGGCGGCGATCCGACGACCGACGTCGAGATACCCGTCGCGAAGGACATGGCCGATCGCGTCGAGAACATCCTCGGGATCGACGGGGTCGCCGAACGGGTCCGGGATCTCGAAGGCGAGATGTCCCGCGAGGAGGCCGCCCTCGCCCTGGTCGAGGACTTCGTGGCAGGGACCGTCGGTGACTACGATACGAAGGCGGGCAAGATCGAGGGGGCCGTCCGGACGGCCGTCGCCCTGCTCACCGAGGGGGTCGTCGCCGCGCCGATCGAGGGGATCGACCGCGTCGAGATCCTCGACAACGACGACGGCACCCAGTTCGTCAACGTCTACTACGCCGGGCCGATCCGCTCCGCCGGCGGGACCGCCCAGGCGCTCTCGGTCCTCGTGGCCGACTACGCCCGGACCCTGCTCGATATCGACGAGTACCACGCCCGTGAGGAGGAGATCGGCCGCTACGTCGAGGAGATCGAACTCTACGACGAGGACACCGGCCTGCAGTACTCCCCGAAGGAAAAGGAAACTCGACACATCACCGATCACATGCCGATCATGCTCGACGGTGAGGCCACCGGTGGCGAGGAGGTCTCCGGCTACCGTGACCTCGAACGCGTCGACTCAAACAGTGCCAGGGGCGGGATGTGTCTGGTCCTCGCTGAGGGGATCGCGCTCAAAGCCCCCAAGATCCAGCGCTACACCCGTCAGCTCGATGACGTCGAGTGGCCGTGGCTGCAGGATCTCATCGACGGGACGATCGGCGAAGACGACAACGAAGCGACCGACGAGGCCGACGCGGGTGACCCAGACGACGAGACCGACGACGGCGAGGACGCTCCAGCCGAAACCGAGGGGCCACCCCGAGCCGACCCCTCGAAGAAGTACCTCCGGGACCTCATCGCGGGTCGCCCTGTCTTCTCCCATCCGAGCGAATCGGGTGGATTTCGACTGCGCTACGGCCGCGCCAGAAACCACGGTAACGCGACGGCGGGCGTCCACCCGGCAACGATGCACCTCGTCGACGACTTCCTCGCGACGGGCACCCAGATCAAGACCGAGCGCCCGGGGAAGGCCGCCGGCGTCGTTCCAGTCGACACCATCGAGGGGCCGACGGTCCGGCTCGCTAACGGTGACGTCCGGCGGATCGACGACCCCGAAGAGGCCAAGGAAGTCCGCAACGGCGTCGAGTCGGTTCTGGATCTCGGAGAGTATCTCGTCAACTACGGCGAGTTCATCGAGAACAACCATCCGCTTGCGCCGGCCTCCTACACCGTCGAGTGGTGGATCCAGGAATTCGAGGCCGCCGGCGCGGACGTCCAGGCGATGGCTGATTCCGTCGAGATCGACCTCGACGAGCCGACGCCGGCCAGGGCTCTCGAATGGGCACGGGAGTATAATGCCCCGCTGCACCCGAAATACACCTACGTCTATCACGACGTGAGCGTCGAAGCGATCGACGCGCTGGCGGACGCCATCGCCGACGGCGAGATCGTCACGGGCGACGGGGCCACGGCGGAGCCCGGCGACCACGCCGACAGGGCGGGCACCGCGACCGGCGATCTCGTCCTCCCGCGGAGTGAGATCGCCCGACGGACCCTCGAATCGCTGCTGGTCGAACACACCCAGACTGACGCCTCGCTGATTGTCCCGACCTGGCGGCCACTCGTCGAGACGCTGGGATTCAACGACGACCTGACGCGGACGTGGACGCTGTCGGACCTTTCGGAAGCGGCCCGCACGTACGACGGCGGTGAGCCGAGCGGCGCGAGGCGAGCCTCGTCGGACGGGACGTCCGACGGCGGTGAGAACGCCATCGAGGCCGTCAACGAGATCGCCCCCTTCGACGTCCGCGAGCGAGCCCCGACCCGGATCGGCAACCGGATGGGCCGCCCCGAGAAGTCAGAGGAACGGGAACTCTCGCCCGCCGTCCACACGCTGTTCCCGATCGGCGAGGCCGGGGGCAATCAGCGTGACGTCGCGAAGGCGGCCGGGCACGCCGACGAGATGGGTGACGCACCGGGCGAAGTCGAACTCGAGGTCGGCCGTCGGCGGTGTACCGATTGCGCCACCGAGACCTATCAGGCGCGGTGCCCCGACTGTAACGGCATCACCGAAACCATCTACGTCTGCCCGGACTGCGACCGCGAGGTCGACCCCGACGAGTCCGGCCGCGCCGAGTGTCCACGGTGTGAGACCATTGCGTCACCGACCAGAATGACGACGATCGACGTCGGCGAGGTCTACCAGCAGGCTATGGACAGCGTCGGCGAGCGCGAGGTTGCCTTCGACGTACTCAAAGGCGTCAAAGGATTGACCTCGAAGGAAAAAATGCCCGAACCGATGGAGAAGGGTGTCCTCCGGGCCAAACACGACATCAGCGCGTTCAAGGACGGGACGGTCCGCTACGACATGACTGACCTCCCCGTCACCTCAGTTCGGCCGGCCGAGCTCGACGTCACCGTCGAGCAGTTCCGCGAGCTGGGCTACGAGGCAGACATCCAGGGCGATCCACTGATCCACGACGATCAACTGGTCGAGTTGAACGTCCAGGACGTCGTCCTCTCGGACGGCGCGGCCGAGCACATGCTCAAGACGGCGGCCTTCATCGATGACCTCCTCGAGTCGTACTACGGTCTCGATCCCTACTACGAACTCGAGGATCGAGACGACCTCGTCGGGGAACTCGTCTTCGGGATGGCTCCCCACACCAGCGCGGCGACCGTCGGCCGCGTCATCGGCTTCACCTCGGCTGCCGTCGGGTACGCCCATCCGTACTTCCACGCGGCGAAGCGACGCAACTGTGACGGAGATGAAGATTGTGTAATGCTTCTCCTTGATGGACTTTTGAACTTTAGTGTCAAGTACCTACCAAATCAGCGAGGGGGCCGCATGGACGCGCCCTTAGTGATGTCCTCGCGGATCGACCCGGCCGAGATCGACGACGAGGCCCACAACATCGACATCGTCGAACAGTACCCCCTGGAACTCTACGAAGCGACCCGCGAGATGGCCCATCCCGAGGACGTTGACGTCAAGATCGCCGAGGACACCCTCGGGACGGACGAGGAGTACACTGGCTTCGCCCACACCCACGACACCAGCAATATCGCCCTCGGGCCGGATCTCTCGGCGTACAAGACCCTCGGATCGATGGAGGACAAGATGGATGCCCAACTCGAAATTTCCCGCAAACTCCGGGCTGTCGACGAGACCGACGTCGCCGAGCGTATCATCGAGTATCACTTCCTGCCGGACCTGATCGGCAACCTTCGTGCCTTCTCGCGGCAGGACGTGCGCTGTCTGGGCTGTGGCGAAAAGTACCGCCGGATGCCCCTCACCGGCACCTGTCGGGAGTGTGGCGGTGACGTGAACCTGACCGTCCACGAGGGGTCGGTCAACAAGTACATCGACACGGCCACGCGCGTGGCCGAGGAGTTCGGGGCCCGGGAGTACACTAAACAGCGCTTAGAGATCCTGGATCGCGCGATCAAGCGCGTCTTCGAGGACGATACGAGCAGGCAGACGGGGATCGGCGACTTCATGTGACGGACGACCGAGCCGAGCGAAGCGAGGTTCGGTTTTTTTGGTCCAGATTTTTGCGCGAGGGGTGCGAGACGCGACCATTGGGAGCGTCTCGAAAACGTGAGCGGTGGGTTGCGGGTCGACTGACCCGCAACCGGACGACGTGGCGGCGTAGCCGCCACGCTACGAACGAAGCGAGTGACCCGAGCGGAAAAAGGTGGGAGAGATACGAGCAGGCAGACGGGGATCGGCGACTTCATGTAGCGGCCGGCGGGCACTGCAGCCGGACACTCACGCAGCGTCGGGGTCAGGTTCCAGTCGATAGCGAGTCGTCGGTCGACCGGAGAACCGCGGGCCGGAGCCCGTGGTGGCGAAGTCAGCCGCCTCGGCAGCATTTCGGACGGCTGCTTCGCCGTCAGGAACCAACAGTTCGACGACCATCGCTTCCCGGCGGGCGAACCGGATCGGTTCTTCGAGCAGTCGCGCACACGCCGGTTCGGAGCCGGCGAGTTGCGTGACGTAGACTGTCTCGTCGCGAGCGTCGAAGCTCACGAATCCGATGATCGGGACACTGTCGTCGTCTCCATCGTCGCTTTGCTCCGTGGCTGGACCGTCAGCTCTGTCCGGATCGACGGCGACGCGAACCGTCCGGTCGTGGACGAGATTTCGCATCACGTCCACGGGTGAGTCAGCCAGTTCCGCCAGCGCATCGGCGTCGGCTTCGACGGCCTCACGAACGTCCATGCGAGTGGTTCACGACCCCGACGTAGTTAACCGCTGTGGCGACGGCTGTTTTGAGTGGCGTCGGTGCGAGCAATCTTTGTCTCCGGTCCGCCTACTGTCGAGTATGTACGTCTCTCCGGCGGTCCGGTCGATCCGCGAGCATCCAGTCGAGGACGAATCGGTCACGTTGCTCGTCCGTGCAGCCGACGATGTCGCCGAGATCCGCGATCGGATCGAAACTGCCGGTGGGACGATCGAGGAGAGCCTGGAGTTCGAGACGCTGGCCGTCTCTATTCCACAGACGGGTGTCGGGGAAATCTGTGAGCTAGAGGGGATCGAATCGATCGAGACCGACCGGACGCTGACGATCGACGCCGATGGCGCGGGCGAAGACGTCTCGACGTCCGGGGAGTAGTCCGTTTCGAACCGGGGTCGAAGCGATCGTCAACCGTGATACACTCACACGCGGAGTCTGCAGCCAGACGCAAACGTTTTGCTTGCCCACCAACTACGCCGATTCAGCATGGCGGACTGTCCACTCGCCGACGATTGCCCCGAATTCACCGAGCGGATCGAGGGGATGGGGTGTACCCACTACGGCGACCGCGGCGGGGCCGAGTGGTGCAACCACTACAACCAGCCGATCTCCGACCTCAAATCCCAGCCGGTCCAGCCGGGCGAAGAAGTGGTCGTCACTGTCGAGGACATCCACGAGAGCGGGGCTGGCGTCGGTCGAACCGAGGACGGGTTCATCCTCCTGATCGACGGCGTTCTGCCCGAGGCTCGCGCCAAAGTTCGCGTGACGACTGTCCACTCAAATCACGCTCGGGCCGAGGAAGTCGAACGCCTCGAACTCGATCCGGAGGAATCCGAGGGCGAGGACGGCGACGAGGCCGGTGAATCCAGCGACGAGGAGTCTTCCGACGACGGGGACGGCCGCGACGACGGCCCGGATCGACCCGAACTCGGCAGTCGGGACAACTTCTGGGGCAGCTAACGCCTGGGCTGGCAGTCCGTCGACCTCCGTTCTTGCAGTCGATCCATCAGCTGACGCATCGCTCGTGACGCTTTTCTCCTCGGCGACGTACGTCGGGATATGGATCTCGAACTCGAGGGCAACGTCGCGCTGGCGACGGCCGCAACTAGCGGCCTCGGACTCGCGAGCGCCGAGGCACTCGCCGCGGAAGGTGCGAACGTGGTTGTCTGTGGCCGAACCGAGGAACGGCTGGAATACGCCCGCGAGCAACTCGCGGCGGCAGGGCCGGGCGATGTCCGGGCGATCGAGGCCGACATCACCGATCCCGATCACGTCGAAGCGCTCGTCGCGGAGACCGTCGAGACCTTCGGCGGGCTGGATCACCTGGTCACGAGCGCCGGGGGACCGCCGAGCGGCTCCTTTCTCGATACGCCGACCGACGCCTGGTACGACGCCTACGACCTGTTGGTGATGAGCGCCGTCCGGACGACGCGGGCCGCCTACCCGCACCTCAAAGAGAGCGACGCGGGATCGATCGTCAACATCACGTCGCGATCGGTCCGGGAGGTCATCGACGACCTCGTGCTCTCGAACGCGGTCCGGCGGGCGGTCATCGGGCTGATGAAAACCCAGGCCCGGGAGTTCGCGCCGGACGTTCGCGTCAACGCCGTCCTGCCCGGCGCACACGAGACGTCCCGGATCGAGGAACTGATCGACGATGCCGTCGAACGTGGCGAGTACGACAGCTACGAGGAAGGCCTGGCAGACTGGGCGGCGGACGTTCCGATGGGGCGCATCGGCGAGCCGCGGGAACTCGGCGACGTCGTGGCGTTCTTATCGAGTCCCCGGGCGAGCTTTCTGACGGGCGCGGCGGTCCCGATCGACGGTGGGTCGATGCGGAGTTGAACCGCGGACGGACCGATGCGGAGTTGAGACAGCCGTCACCGCTTCAGCGGCCGTCGGGGCGCGTCATCGAGAGGGTCAGCATCACGCCGAGGGCGACGAGCGCCACGGCCATCAACACGACGTAGCCACTCGGGGGCATCCCGCCCCACGGCGGATTCGGGTAGAAGAAGTCCACGAGCAACACGAAAATCGCCGTCAGCGTCGCGAGGACTGACAGGGCGAACAACCAGAACCAGACAAATCCACGCATGCAAGCGGTTTCTCTGCGGGCCCTATTGGAAGTTCCGGCGATGGTTTCCTGGAGCCGCCCGTGGCACGCTGACTTATGTCCCTTCGAGCGATAGTGCCTGGAATCGCCGGCTTGCGTACCGGTACCCGCCGGCAGCGACGAGGCCCAGGACCGCTGTATACCCCAGGAGGAAGAGGACACCGCCGAGGAAGTGTTCCGTGAGTGCGACCCACAGGAGCACGAACCCGATCGCACCGACGAATACCCCTCCCATCAGAAAGACGAAGGTAATGACGAACGAGGGATGGGCTCGCTCGACGCTCATGTACTCACGGCGCTCGAACTTCGGGAGGGCGGCTCCCATGCCGAGTGCCGTCCCCGTCCCGGCAACGGCAAGCAAGACAGCCAGTAGCGCCTGCCCGAGGACGAACGCCGGTGAGTATTCGATCAGCCCGAACGGGACGCCCACCCCGGCGACGACCAGTCCCAGCACGATTCCGGCGAGCATGCGTCCACGGAGCAACGGCCCGACCGATCGGGTGCTCGTCAACAGGAGTGGGAGTTGCTCGCGATCACTCCCCAGCGGATTGAGACAGAACGCCCCACCTGCGAGGATCGCCCCGGCGATGACGACCCCGGGCGGGCCGATCAATACCAGCGAGCCCGGGTCTTCGAACACCGTCCCGCTCATGCCGAGCACGCCGAAGAGAACTGGCGTGAGATGAGCGAGCGTCCGTGGATCCCGCCGGGTCCGAAGCAGGTATCGCCAGGCGATCCGCCCCGACTGTGTGAGATCGAACAGCACGGGGACGCTGTGGGTCCCGTCGGTCGCCTGGCCGGCATTATCTCCACCGACCTCCCGGACAAGAAGCAGTGTTTCCAGGCGGACCACGGCGACAAAGCCGAGCGAGATGGCCATCACGAGCACGCCGGCGAGTGCGACACCGAGCAACTCGACTCGCCCATTTACCGGCGAGAGCACGAGAGCCGCGTAGGCCTGGACCGGAGTGCCCGGGAGTATCGCGCCGATCGAATCCGGCCCGACGATGCTTCCATCCTCGATCAGCGTGTTGGTGAGGCGTTGCGTTCCAGCAAAGATGCCGATCAACAGGCTGAGAAACACCCCTGCCCGGACCCAGAGCGAAACCGCCAGGCGCTCGTTGGCGTATCTGACCCCGTCGCCGAGCAGTCGGCCGGCAACGACGCCGGCACCCAACATCGGCACTCCGCCAAGCCCGATCAATATGGGGACCAGCGGGTTCGATGCGCCCACGCCGACGATCACGAGCAATACGATCGCGGTCGGCACCAATCCCGCCAGCCCCTCGGTCGTTCGCGTGACGAACCGCCCGATCGACACCGCCGCTGGCGGAATCGAGGTCCGGATCAACGGCCCGACGACGCCGACGCGTGTCTGGTTGAATCCGCCGACGAACCCGACGTAGCCCCCCGCGAATGCGACGGCGAGATAACTCGCGGCCACGATGCCGATCGGTGCTGGCCCGGTTGCCGCCTCCCGACCGACGGCCGTCGCCTGCTCCCACACCAACAGCGGGAACGCGACTGCGAAGAGTTCGATGATCGCAAATCCGACCAGCCGTCTCGGCTTCTGGCGCACGTTTCGCAGCGTCGTGCGCAACTCCATCCGGGCAAGCGTCCGCGCTCCACGAAGCGTCTGTTGGCTGGAGCGACTCGATTCAGTCATTGCCAGGCTCGTTCGGGTTCGGCAGTCAGTTCGAGGAACGCATCTTCGAGGTCCGCCTCACCGTCCTCGTCGGCGGCCGCCGCGAGCCCACCCGGCGACCCCTCCGAGACGAGTCGCCCGTCGTAGAGAACGCCGACGCGGTCGGCGATCTCTTCGACGACGGGCAGGATGTGCGTCGAGAGGAACACCGTCGTGTCGCCGCTGGCCAACTCCACGATCAACTCCCGGAGCGTCTTGGCTGCCCGTGGATCCAGCCCCGACGTCGGCTCGTCGAGAAAGACGACTGCGGGGTCGTGCTGGACGGCCTGGATGAACGCTGTCTTCTGTTTCATTCCTTTGGAATAGCCGTCGATCCGCCGGTCGAGATCCGCCTGGAGGTCCAGTGAGTCGGCGATATCCAGCGCCCGATCCTCGACTCGTTCCCAGGGAACCCCCCGCAGATCAGCGGCGAAGTGCAACTGCTCGCGGCCGGTCAACTCCCGGTACAGCGGTGGCTCTTCCGGAAGGAGTCCGATGTGATCGACGAGGTCTCCCCGATCTGAACAGTCGATTCCATCGACGAACCCGTCGCCGCTGGTCGGTTCTATCAGCCCTGTCAGGATCCGCATCGTGGTGGTCTTGCCCGCGCCGTTGGGGCCAAGAAACCCGTAGACGACGCCCGTCGGAACGTCCAGGTTCAGGCCATCGACCGCGACTGTGTTCCCGTAGCGTTTGGTTATCTCTCGGGCAGTGATCGCGCTCGTGTCTCCAGTCATAGACGCCTGTATTCTGAGCAGCTATTTAATGCCCTGCCGACGGCTGCTGGTGATGCAATCGGTCGAAACCGAACCGCGCTCTCAGCCGGACTCCTCTGGCTCCCACGTCTCGACAGTTCCGGCTCGCACGTCCTCGACGCAGCCGCGACAGTCCGGGTGCTCCACGTCGAAGCAGTCGGGTTGGCCGTCTTCGTCGATCTTGACGGCCCGCCGCTCGGCGTGTCGCCGGCAGACGATCCGTGCCTGTCCGTCCTCGGCGAGCGGGAGATCCGTCCGGGCCGCGTGCTTTGCGTTCTCGTAGGCGCGTCTGGCCTCGGCCAGTTGCTGACCGGCGGATTGCAGGCTCGACCGCAGGAATCCCGGAAGGGACTGCTCGTCCTCGGCCATGGTTGCGCTGTGGCCCCGCTCCCTATGAATCTTCTCGCCGTGGGCCGGACCGCTGACCCGTCCCACTACGGTTTCACTTCCGCCGTGGTCGCCGCGACTTTATATAGGAGGCCGACCAACTGTCAATCGTCTCCCATCGAAAACACGCGGAGACAGCACAGCTATGACGGATTTGCATACCCACGCGGAAGAGATACACGAGCAGTTCGCAGACCAGCTAGACGTGAGTGTCGACGATGTCACGGAACGACTCGACACGCTGGTCAACGAGTACCAGGTACCGATCAGTGAAGCCCGTCGGAGCGTCACCAACTCCTACCTCGACGAGGCAGGGCTAGATCGCGAGGACATCGGCGGCGGAAGCGGCGGTAACGAGACCGTCCAGGCTGCCGATGTCGACGCGCCCGAGGAGTGGGTCGACATGACGGCAAAGGTCGTCGAGCTCTGGGAGCCCCGGAGCGACGCCGTCGCCCAGGTCGGCCTGCTGGGCGACGAGACCGGGACGATCAAGTTCACCAAGTGGTCCAAATCCGACCTCCCCGAACTCGTAGAGGGGGCGACCTACCACCTCCGGAACGTCGTCACCGACGAGTACCAGGGCCGGTTCTCGGTCAAACTCAATCGGACGACCGTCATCGAGGAGACCGACGAGGAGATCGAGGTCGGCGACGACGCCCTCGAGGTCGAGGGCGCACTGGTCGACATCCAGAGCGGCAGCGGGCTGATCAAGCGCTGTCCCGAGGACGACTGTACGCGCGTCCTCCAGAACGGCCGGTGTTCCGAGCACGGCGAGGTCGAGGGCGAGTTCGACCTCCGGATCAAGGGCGTCCTCGACGACGGCGAGGAGGTCACCGAGGTCATTTTCGATCAGGAAGCCACCGAGAACCTCACCGGTGTGACGCTCGAAGAGGCCAAGGACATGGCAATGGACGCCCTCGATACGAGCGTCGTCGTCGAGGAGATGCAGGGGACGATCATGGGACGGTACTACCGCGTCGAGGGGCCGACCTTCGGGCGGTACCTGCTGGCCGACGAGATGGAGACGCTGACCGACGCGGTCGATCCTGAAGCCACGCTGATCAAAGCGAGGTCGATATAATGGCGGCGACACCGACCCGAGAGGTTGCCCGCCGCGTCTTCGCGGGCGAGTTCAACGACGCGACCTACACGTTCAAGGAAAGTGACGACGACCGTGCGCCGGTGTACGTCCTCCTGCCGACGGGCGAGCGCGCTAATCGTGTCTTCATCGTCGGCACGCTGACCGAGACCGAGGACGTCGGCGAGGACAGCGAGTACTGGCAAGGGCGGATCGTCGATCCGAACGGCGACACTTATTTCGCCTACGCCGGGCAGTACCAGCCCGACGCCGCCTCGATGTTGCGGGAACTCGAACCGCCCGCGTACGTCTCCATCGTCGGCAAGCCACGGACCTACGAGACTGACGACGGCGAGGTCAACGTCTCGATCCGGCCGGAGTCGATCACGCCGGTCGACGAGACGACGCGGAACCGCTGGGTGGTCGAGACGGCCGAGCGGACGCTCGAACGCGTCCAGCACTACGGGGAAGCCGATCCGACCCAGGACGACTACGCGGCTGACGAGTACGTCCAGATGGCCCACGACGAGTACGAGCCGGCCATCGAGAACTATCGACGGCTCGTCGTCGACGCGCTGGAAAGTCTCGAGGAAGAGACGGCCGAGCCCGAGGCCTGAGCTCGTCCTGGCCCGTCCCCCGCCGTCTGACAAATGATTAAGTGGGTGGGCGAACGATTGTCGCCAACCATGAGTAACAAGAACAAGACCATCTCCTTTCGGGTCAGCGAGGAGAAGTTCGAGACCCTCCGGGAGATCGCCGAGGAGCGCGACCTCTCGCTGTCGGCCGTCTTCCGGGATTACGTCGACATGCTCGTCGACCACAGCGGCAAGGTCGAAGTCGTTCCGGAGCACGAACTCAGCGGTGAATCCGAAAGCGACGACGAGAGCTTCCCGCCGAAAGTCGAGGTGCCGAAATCGTTCATCCGCGAGCACGAGCGTCTCGAACTCGAATCCGACCACCTCCGGGAGCAACTCGAGGAGTACAAACGCTACGTGACAAAGCTCCGGGAGGAGGTCAACGGGGACGAAGAAGACGTGATTCAGCTCGAAGATCTAGACGGCGAGGAGGACGAGGACGAATCCGCCTATCGGATCGGCGAGTTCGACGAGCCGGTCTGACCGCTTCGCTACAGTAACTGCTCGCGTCTGTTCTGTGCTTCTCTGGCGACGTTCGTCTCATCCTCGACGTCCGCCAACGATTCGACGGCTTCCAGCGTCCGGACCGCGCTGTCCAGAAACGAGAGCACGTCGCCCGGGTAGGCATACAGCATGTAGTCGTCGCCCATCACGTCGACGATGGCATCGGGGCCCAGGCCGTCAGCGCGCAACTCCAGCAGATAGCGAACGAACTTCTCTTCGGGGTGGCCACAGTGGGGGGCCGACTGGCAGTCACAGTCCATGAAGTCCTCGGCGAAATCCAGCACCCGGTCCTGGGTCGCGTCGTTGAGTTTGCCCAGGTTCTCGCCGTGAAAGAGGACGTCCAGCGTCGCGCCGGCGAAGGCACTCTTCGGGAAGGAGGTCTCCAGTTGGGAGACGAGCTGGCGGTGGTTCTTGACGTAGATCTTGTCGGTGATCGCCACGACGACCGATATGAGGGGATAGCGAGCCAAAAGCGTCTCGGAATGCGCGCTGCCATGCGACCCCCAGCCCGAATCTCGATTATATTCCGAGGATCCCTTCGACGAGTTCGCCAATCCACTCCAACAATTCCCCGGCGAAATCCTGGTATTCGGGAAAGAATATTTCGAGCAAACCGACCGTGAGCAACCCCGCGGGGATGCTCAATCCGAAAACAGCCAGCAATAACAGTCCGTAATTCGACTGGTCGAGCTGGATGGATACCCACCCGAGCCTGCCATGTTCGTCGATGGCGTCAGTCGTTTTCTGTGCCGGTTCGAACTGATGGTCAGTTTCTTCTTCTTCCGGTGGCGAATACGAACTCATTGTCTCTGCCTCCGCCGTCCGTTCGTTTTCGTCTGCCCACCTGTCCAGGCCTTGTTGCCTGGTCTCATGAGTCTCGGTTTGGATGGAATTCTGAAAAGTGTTCGGCTGATTTTCACGTCGTCTTGGGTGTATGCGAGCCGGGGGACGGTCAGCGACGCCATCTCCATCGGTGCCAGCAAGAATACTGTGTCACCATCGCAACAACTGATATGTCGCTTGGGACGCCACTCCCCCCGGTGACGACCGCTGCAATACCCCCATTTCCGCCGTCACTGCGAGCGAGCGCTGTCTGACAAGTGGTTGAAGGTCTGTATGTTCTCTTGAGTGTGATTTCAGGCTGAACGGTTCCAAAAACGCATCACGACACTCGATTTCAACTTTTGAACAGGATCATTGACGGCAATTAACGAACGTGAAAACACCTATTCACCGGTGAACGATGCGCACTGGTTTTTATACCTGGTATCATTCGTGATAGTGTATGGATCCAAAAGGATTCCTGTTGGACGAAGATCGGGGCGTATCACCAGTTATCGGCGTCATCCTGATGGTCGCTATCACGGTGATCCTCGCGGCCGTGATCGCGACGTTCGTGATGAACATGGGGCCGACCGAGACCACGATGCCCAACGCGCAGTGGAGCTTCACTGAGGACAGTGGTTCCGTGGATATCGAACACAACGGTGGCCAGCCTGTTGAAGAAGCAAATATCCAGGTTAAGGCAGACGGTAGCAATGTTAGTCCGTTCGCATCCGGGACAGAAATTACCGCTGGTATGGAGGTTTCAGTGAGCGCATCTAACAGCGTTCAGATCATCTGGGAGAACCCCGACTCGGGCGAGACCCAGATCATGGCCGAGTGGGAAGCCTAACGCCGTAGTCGCCTTTTCCGTTTTTTCACCTGTCCGTGACCAACTTGTCTCTCGATCGCGAAAGCCGTCTGCGAGGAATTTCCGATCACGCTACCGGCTGTACTTTGTGAAGAGTCTGTAACACACGCTCTTCGGCCACAAACCGGACGCCAACTAGCGATTCTGAAACTACCCCGCGGTGTTTACATATGCTCTGTTCGATGCCGTATCTGGGCCGGGACGTCCCCCCTGTCGCCGGCCCTGGATGGTCCTCGACTCCCATCGGGTATCCATCCCACCACGGTGTCTCGAACGAGTTCCCCCGAACTCGTCCACCATCAATTGCTGTCCGCCGGGCTCTGCCCGGCACCCCCTTTCCCAATTTATCGATCCGATGAGCGTGCCATCCCATCTCGGGCCCGCGCCCGAGCCATGACGAACGTCCCCGTTCGAAGTGGGTCGCCTGATGAATCCCAACGGAACTCCGACCAATGACGACTCAAATTCCCGCTTTGCCGTGACTGAGTCCCGTCCGAAGGAGCTGCATGTCTGCGATGTACCAGCTCGTAGGGACACTGGATGTCCTACCGGACTGTGCCGAAGAACTATCGACGATTTCTATCGGGACCGGGGTACAGCAGTCCGGCTGAGTCGTAACGTATTTGAACGACAGCTAGGTAGTTAGGGTTGCTCTCAGCGTGTCCGGGTTGGGGTAGTGGTTATCCTTCAGCCTTGTGGAGGCTGAGAGGCGGGTTCGATTCTCGCACCCGGACCTTGATTTCAAGCTCCAGAAAAATGAATTATATCTGGAGCTGACGGCGCTCGTTTATCACACAATGCGGGGCCACAGTCCTCATGCACGAATTTCAGTGTCCGAGTTGTACCCGTGTGTTTGAGACGAAGCGTGGTCTTGGTGTCCATCATAGCCGTAGTCATGGTGAACGACTGCCGAATCGGGACTGTGCTGAATGCGGTGAGCAGTTTTACTGTGAATACGAGAGAAAATACTGTTCGGAAGAGTGCCGATCAATGGCGGTATCATTCGCAGGCGAACAAAACCCGAACTACTCCGGCGGGAAAGAGACGACGACCTGCGACAATTGTGGCACGGAATTTGAGTACTATCCCTCGGAAAAGGAAGGGGTGGTATGCAGCACTTGCGTCGAATCCGTTTCGTGGCGGGAATTACCCGATATCGACGGATCGGCCAATCCACGCTGGACCGGTGGGAAAGTGACGGTATCGTGTGATGTCTGTGGGACGACTGTCGAACGGTATCCCAGCGAGATGCAGGGAGAAGTAACTCTCTGTAGTCGAGACTGCCACCACGAATGGCTCTCTGACGCTTTCAGCGGTGATGGTCATCCAAACTGGCGGGGCGGCGACACCGGAAACTACGGTCAGGGATGGAACGCAGTCCGACGTGAAGCGCTCGAACGCGACGAATACGAGTGTGTCCACTGTGGAACGGGGTCCGACAGTCTCGGCCGGAATCCCGATGTCCACCATATCGTTCCAGTTCGAGCTTTCGTCACGTCAGATAGACATGAGAAAACAGACGCCCACACCATCGACAATGTGGTTTCCTTGTGCCCGTCCTGCCATCGCCGGGCGGAGTTCGGACATATCGACGCGGCTGTACTCCGAACGGAAGCAAACATCGATAATTCGGACCGATCTTCCCGCTGATGTCCAGAGGGTGATGGTCGGAACTAGGTTTATCTATTCAATTGTTTGATAAATGGGCCCTCTCGAAGAATAGTGCTAACCGCAATCTCTCCCAGTTCTGGCTCCTCTCGCTCGCATTAGTCGCTCATCGTTCCGAGCAGCCAGCCGACTGCAACGCCGAGGACAACCGCCCCGAGCAGTCGCTGCCGGTCGTCGACCCGAACGAATCGCGTGTTTTCGTCGGTGATCTCGAGGGCTCCGATCGGCTTCGCTACGACGCCGCCCCCACCGCCACCGCCCGAACCGTGCTCGGCCGGGGCGTCCTCGCTGTCCCCGTTCACCCCGCTACTGGACCCTTCGCCGAATCCGCCGCCGAAGCCGTAGGCGACGCGAGCGACGGGCACCACGGTCCGATCGTCGCGCTCGATCGGCTCGCCGTAGACACGTTCGACACCGGCACTGTCTCTGATCGTCCCGACCACCGTCGTGACTGCGTCGGGGAGTTCCATGGTGGCGCGATGTACCGAGATCGAATAACGGTTCCCCACCGGTTGGCGCTACCATCGCGCTGGTGCGTTCGACCCAGGAAGAGAAAGGTATAGCAGTATCCCCCTCTCAGATGGGGCCAAGATGGCCACAGAGCACGATCAGCGCGAGCGCGGGTTCGATCACACGGAGATCGAACCCGCCTGGCAGGACGAATGGGACGAGGCGGACGTCTTCCGCATCCCGGACGACGCCGAGGATCCGGCGTACGTCCTGGCGATGTTTCCCTACACGTCGGGAAACCTCCACATGGGTCACGTCCGCAATTACACGATCACGGACGCCTACGCCCGCTTCGAGCGACTGCGCGGCGAGGAGGTCCTCCACCCGATGGGGTGGGACTCATTCGGCCTGCCGGCCGAGAACGCCGCCGAGCAGCGCGATACCAACCCCCGCGACTGGACGATGGACTGCATCGACTCGATGACCGAACAGTTCAAATCCATGGGCTTTGGCTACGACTGGGAGCGGGAGATCACCACCTGCGATCCCGACTACTACCGCTGGAACCAGTGGCTGTTCAAACGGTTCCGCGAAGAGGAGCTGGTCGAGCGCCAGGCGTCCGAGTTGAACTGGTGTCCCTCCTGTGAGACCGTGCTGGCGGACGAACAGGTCGAAGGCGAAGACGAGGTGTGCTGGCGGTGTGAGACGCCGATCGACACCCGCGAGATGGACCAGTGGTTCCTCACGATCACCGACTACGCCGAGGAGCTGTTCGAGGCCCTCGACGAGCTGGATGGGTGGCCCAACAACGTCCGGGAGATGCAGCGCAACTGGATCGGTAAACAGGAGGGCGCGAGCGTCGCCTTCGAGATCCCTGGGTATGGTGAGGTGGACATTTTCACGACCCGTCTCGATACGATCCACGGCGCGACGTATTTCTCGCTCGCGCCGGGCCACCCCGTCGCCCGGGAGATCGCCGACAACAACGACGAGGTCGCCGAGTACATCGAGATGGCCGAGCAGGCCGAGGAAGACGAACTCGACGTCACCTCGGGCGTGTTCACCGGCGAGTACGCGATCAATCCCGCGACCGGCGAGGAGATCCCGGTCTACGTCGCCGACTACGTGCTGACGGACATCGGAACCGGTGCGCTGTACGCGGTGCCTGCACACGACGACCGCGACCACGAGTTCGCGACGGCCCACGATATCCCGATTCAGCAGGTCGTCGAACCCACGGAAGACGCGGATGTTGAACCCGACGAGATCGACGTCCAGGAGGCTGCCTACACCGAGGACGGCGTCCTCGACCTCGACGAGGTCGGGGGCTCGTCGGACGAGCAGGGCGAGTCCGACGGCGTGCTCGTCAACAGCGGCGAGTTCGACGGCCTGACGAGCGAAGAGGCACGCGAGCGGTTCGTCGAGGAATTCGACGGCGAGGCCCGCACGGAGTACAACCTGCGCGACTGGGGTATCTCCCGGCAGCGTTACTGGGGCACCCCGATTCCGATGATCCACTGCGACGACTGTGGCTACGTCGAGGTGCCCGACGAGGACCTGCCGGTCGAGCTCCCGGAGTTCGTCCAGACGACGGGCAACCCGCTGGACGCCGCTGAGGAGTGGAAGTCCGTCGACTGTCCCGACTGCGGCGGCCCCGCACACCGGGAGACGGACACGATGGACACCTTCGTCGACTCCTCGTGGTACTTCCTGCGCTTCCTTTCGCCGGATCTGGACGACGCGCCGTTCGATACCGAGCGGGCCGACGACTGGATGCCGGTCGACCAGTACGTCGGTGGCATCGAGCACGCCGTGATGCACCTGCTGTACGCGCGGTTCTTCACGAAGGTGCTGGACGACGTAGCCCTGCTCGATGGCGTCCGCGAGCCTTTCGAGAACCTCACCAACCAGGGGATGGTGCTCGGCGAAGACGGCAACAAGATGTCTAAGTCCGGGGATAACGGCGTCTCACCGGCGCGCATCGTCGAGGAGTACGGCGCCGACACCGCCCGGCTGTTCATCATGGAGGCCGCCCAGCCGGAGAAGGAGTTCGCCTGGAGCGCCGAAGGTGTCCAGTCAGCCTCCGACTTTTTACAGAGTCTCTACACAGTCGCATCCGAGTATGCAGCGGGTGACGTCTCAACTGGTGACGACGGCACTATCGCCGAGTATGTTGACCGCGAGATCGCGGCGACGGCCGCCAAGGCGACAGAGGAGTACGAAGACTTCCGGTTCAATCACGCACTGCAGGCTGTCCGGGAACTCGTCTCGTTGCTGCGCCGGTACCGGGACGTGACGGCCGTCGATCCCCATACCTTCGAGGATGGGTTGGTGACGGCGACGAAGCTGCTTGCGCCCGTCGCCCCCCACGTTGGCGAGGAGATCTGGGAGGAACTCGGTGGCGATGGCCTGCTGGCCGAGGCCGGCTGGCCGGAGAGCGAGGCACCGACCGATTACGATCTCGAACGTCGCCTGATCGAGGACACCCGCGAGGACATCCGGGACATCGTCGAGACGGTCGGCATCGAGGATCCTGCGGAGATCACCCTCGCGGTCGCCCCTGCCTGGAAACACCAGGTTGCAGATATCGCGCGCGAGGCTGACAATGTGGTCCCCGCCGTCATGCAGAACGAGGATCTCCAGCAGTACGGGGAGGACGCCGCGGACTTCGCGAAGGACCTAGCCGGCCGGGGGCACGTCGAGGAGTTCCTGGCACCAGAACGCGAACAGGCGGCACTCGAACGGGCCGTCTGGTTGATCGAACGCGAGTTCGACGCCGACGTCACGGTGCGTTCCGCCGACGATGCGCCCGACGACCTGGCCGGCAACGCCGAACCCGGTCGCCCGGCCATCGATATCGCGGAGTGACGGCTTCAGCGTCCCGAAACGAAGTGACCGCGGGTTACCGTCCCGGATCGGTATCGACCAGTTCGTACCTGTCTCCAACTCCTGCTTCTCGCGCACGCTCGTAGACGACGTAAGCGGCCGCGACGTCCTGGATGGCGAGGCCGGTCGAATCGAAGAGCGTCACGCCGTCGCCGTCGGTCCGGCCCGCCACATTCCCGGCGACGACGTCACCCAGTTCAGCGTCGATGTCCGCGTCCGTCAGGATGCCGTCGCTGTAGGGGACGTTGATCTCGCCCGAGTGGGTACACTGCTCGTGATCGTCGATGACGATCCGGGCGTCGGTCAGCACCTCGTCGCTGATCTCGTGTTTCCCGGCCGCGTCTGCCCCGATCGCGTTGAGGTGTGTCCGCTCGCCGACGGCGTGGACGATCGGTTCCTCGACCGGTGTGGTCGTCGAAACCACGTCACAGGTGGCGGCCTCCTCGATCGGTCCCTCCCGGACGTCGAATCGGTCCGCGAAGTGGTCGACGAGTGCCTGGGCGGCCACACTCCGGCGGTCGCTGACGACGACACGATCGATCTCCCGGACCGTCGCGATCGCTTCGAGCTGTGTGTATGCCTGTCGACCGGCTCCGACGAGTCCAAGTGAGGTTGCGTCCTCGCTTGCGAGGTACTTCGTCGCGACGGCGGCGGCCGCGCCCGTCCGCAATCGGGTGATCGTCGTCCCGTCCATGACTGACAGCGGAAATCCGGTTTCGGGGTCCGTGTAGATGATCGTGCCCATGACCGTCGGGAAGTCGTGATCAGCGGGGTTGTCGGGATGGACGTTGACCCACTTCACCGCCGCGGCATCCCAGGCGTCCTCGGCCGGTCCGTCCTCGGGGTGGACGTCGAGGTAGACGGGCATCGACCGGACGTCGCCGTTGTAGGCTGGCAACTCGACGTAGGATTTCGCGGGCATGATCGACCGACCCCGCGCGTGGGCAGCGAAAGCGCTTTCGACTGTCCGGACCACGTCTTCGATGTCGGTGAGTCGCGTGACCGTGTCCGGACCGAGCAGGCTGGTGTCCATGTGGTGTGCTGGCACACCAATCGGGTTAAGCGTTTGTGCCCGCCAGGCGAGAGACCGTGTGACCCGTACTCACGCATTCTCCCCGAATGCCTCTGAGCGAACTGACCAACGCGAGTGTCGTCCCGTTCTGTTGGCCTCCCGCCGCGTTCGTATCATCCGGTTTGCCTTCTGGGAGATAAATTATGCTTACTTGAGTGTTTCTAAGAGCCATTGCGGATCAAACGGCCGTGAAACGTGTCGCATATTTATTTAGTCCTGTTCTAGATATGGGGTGTTCAATCATGGCTATCGGCGACATTCGCGACCAAAAACTCGTCGAACTGTACCACCGGTATATCGGGGAACCGGAGTCGAAACGTGACGTATACGGCTACTGGCTGTTGCTTCTTGGGAGTATCACGGGGTTGCTGGGCGTATCCGTCTTCCAGATCGAACAGCTCTTCTTCCCGGGTAATTTCGAGATCCGGGAGATCGCCATCGTCCTGTCGGCGATCGGGCTTGCGATCGGGCTGTTTGCCGTTATTGTGCTCTTGCCGGTGCGTCGGCGAGGCATGCAGGCGAGCGTTGTCGGGCTCGCGATCGCGTTTCTCAGTATCTTCGCCTTCACGCAGGTCTATCCGGGATCCTGGACGGTCGGGCCAGCCTACAGCGCCGAGATCATTGCCCTCTACACGCTCGGGATCGGGATCCTTGTCGCCGTCGCGATCCTCGTCCCGATCGTCACCGGCGAGAAGGGGCTGCTGGTCGAACCCGAACTCGGACTCGGAACGGAGGAGGCACCGATCCTCGTCGGTGACGCCACGCGGGACGCGTTTTTCACCGTCTACGAGACGCCGACGAACGACTGGACCTGGCGAACCATTCGGCGTGACGCGATCGGGCAAAGTGCCACGGCCGTCTCCACGGACACCGACGCCCGGATGGAGGTCGAGACAGTCCGGGAGAAGATCGCCGGTGCCGGATTGCTGGACATCACGACAGCGGCGTTCCGACTGTATCAGACCGCGGACGAGGCCTGGGAGTGGTCGCTGGTCACGGCAGACGGGAGCATCATCGCGGCGAGCGACGATTCCTACGGGGACCGCGACGGTATCGAGTCCGCCGTCAATTTCCTCAAAGAGGAGACCCCGGCGGCCAGCCTCGTCGAGATCCAGGGGGCCGCCTTCGATATCACCCAGGACGAGGGCGACCGTTGGCACTGGCGACTCATCGACGAGCGTCACCGACCACTGGCCGCGGGACCGGACGATTACGCCCAGGAGTCGGCCGTCGAGGCCGGCATCGACCGCTTCGTCGACTGGGTCGAGGATCCGCGCGTCCTCGCCGTCGAGGCGGTCGCCATCGAACTGTTCGATGACGACGACGGCTGGCGGTGGCGAGTCATCGATGCCACCGACACCCGGCTGCTCACCAGCGACGCGACCTTCGACGCGCGAGGCGACGCCGAAGTCGCGGCGACGACCATCGCCGACCATCTCTCGGACGCGGCCGTTATCGAACATGGATCGCCCGGCTTCGAGGTCCACGAAACGAACAGCTGGGCCGGGGGGGATTCCGACTTCGAGGGGGCGGGCTGGACCTGGCGACTCCGGGACCAGGCCGACGAGATCGTCGCCACGATGGACGGCCAGACCGCCACCGAGGGCGACGCCACCGACGCCGCCGAGCGCACCCGCTCGGCACTCGATCGGACGGAAACGATCGAGTTTGAGGGGGCTGATTACGAGGTGTATCCCGCCGAGGGCGACTGGCACTGGCGACTGGTCTCGGCCGAGCGGGACGTCCTGGCCGACAGTACCGTCGCCTTCGATGGGAGGGAGGCGGCCGAGACGGCTGCCGATCGGGTTCGCGAGCAGGCCCTCGCCGCCGACCTCATCGAGTTCGAACAGGCCGCCTTCCAGCAGTACGAGTCCGACGGCGAGTGGCGCTGGCGGCTTATCGACGAGGATGGCAAGGTGATGGCCGACAGCGGCGAATCCTACGAGGACAAAAGCGAAGTCATGGAGGGGATGCGGACGCTGAAGGAAAACGCGCCCGACGCGGAGGTTCTGGAGATCGACACCGCTGCGTTCGAGATTCACCTGACGGCGGCCGGCGAGTACGCGTGGCGACTCATCGACGAGGGTGGGAAACTCATCGCCGAGAGCGCCAGATCCTATCCGTCGCGGACGATGGCCCGGGAGGCCGTGGACTTCTTGATCGAACACATCGATGACGCGGCCGTGCGGGCGATGGAACACGCCACCTTCCAGCTCCTCAGCGACGAGGAGACCTGGACCTTCCAGCTGATCGATACAGACGGGACGATCCTCGCCGAATCCGTCGAGGACTATCCCACCTACGACGACGTGACGACGGCCATCGCGGACGTCCGCGAGGCCGGAGCGGGCGCACCGATCGACACGATGCGAGAGGTGACGGTGCAACTCCGACAGAATGCCGGGTATCACTGGCGACTCATCGACCGGGATCGGCGTCCCGTCGCCAGCGGCGAGCGAACCTACGAGACCCGGAGCGCCGCCGAGGCGGACATAGACCGCCTCCTGGAGCATGCGAGCCACGCACCGGTGTTCGACATCGGCCGTGGCGTCGTCTGGATCGACCGCCTCGAGGACGAGTGGCGGTGGCGACTCGTCGACGCTGACCGGACGGACCTCGCCGTGAGTCCCCAGGCGTACGATAGTTACGAGGCGCTCATCGACGACGTCGAGACGGTCCAGGCTCAGGCCGCCGACGCCGAACCGATGGACATCGAGACGCTTGCGTTCGAGCCATACCGTGAGGGCGACCTCGACGGCGAGGCGACGGCAGGGAGCGACGACGGCGATGCGGGGGTCTGGCGGTGGCGACTCATCGACGAACGCGAGACGGTGCGGGCGGTGAGTGCGGCCAGCTACGAGAGCCGGGACGCGGTCACCGACGCGATCGATGACGCCAGAGCGACCACCGAGAAGGCAAGCATCCTCGAAATCGACGAGGTGTCCTTCGAGTTCGCCCAGCGCGACGACGGCTGGATCTGGCGGCTCATCGACGAGAACGGCTCGGCGATCGCCGAGAGCGTCGAGCCACACGAGACTCGCCAGTCGGCCCGCGAGGAGATGCTCACCGTCAAAGAACACGCGCCCGAGGGGGAGACTGTCGTCGCCTGGTGACTTCCCGGTCGAAGCCGAGCCGGACGATCGCCGAGAACACACCTCCGGTCCGTAGCCGGCGCATCTTGTGGCAAGTGCGGGTCTTTTATAGCCTGTCCGGCCTTACGAAGAGTATGAGCACGTCAGAGGATAATGGGGCCATCGAAGAGGCGCTCCGGACGGTCACGCCGCTGTCGACGGAAGGCCCTAACCTGCAAATGAACGTCGTCGGGTATCTCGTCATGCTGCCGATCCTGTTTTTGCTGTTGCCCCTGCTGCCGTTCGCAGCGCTGTATATCGTCCTCTCGAAGGGTGCGAAAGCACTCCGCGGGTAGTCAGTCCGTCGCGTTCGATTGCGCTCGTTAGTTCTTGCCGACGAACGTCGCGTCCGCCGAGGTTCGGCCCTCGTTGAACGAGAGCACTCTCGCCCGGATAACGTCACCTTCGCTGACGTCAGCCGGGACATCCTCGGCAAACAGCACGAACCCCTCGACTTTCCCGACGGCGATCCGCTCGCCGGAGTGGTGATCGGTGAACTCGATGACGCCGAACTCGTAGACCTCGCCCAGTTCGACCGGCGGCTCCCGGCCCTGGGCCGCGTCGTGTGCCCGTTTGGATGTGGCTGTATCAGCCGATCGAGCCAACCACAGGACCACCACGATGGCGAGGACGAGCCCCACCCCACCGGCGACGAACCAGATTTCGTCCATGGCTTGCCTAGCGTCGTGGTGATCAATGACAGTGGCGGTTGGTGGTTGGGGGCGATGCTGTTTCCGTCCAGTGAACGTTCGTATCGATGCTGGGTCCCTGCCGTGTCGGCCTCCTCACCCCTGGCCACCGGCCCGTCAGGGATACTCCAGGTTCCGAAACTCGAACCGCGCGCCGCCCTGGGACGACGCCGTCACAGCGACACGCCAGTCGTGGCCGCGAGCGATCGTCCGAACGATGTCGAGACCGAGGCCAGTCCCGTCCGATTTCGATGAGTTGCCTGGTTCGAAAACGTCCTCGCGCTCATCCGCGGGGATGCCCGGGCCATCATCGGACACGAAAAATCCCTCCCCGTTGCCAAGATCGCCGACGGTGACCGTGACGTCGTTCCCAGCGTGTTCACGCGCGTTCCGGAAGAGATTCTCGAACAGCTGCTGGAGCCGGTCTTCGTCCGCCAGTATCCTTACCTCAGTGTCTACAGTGAGTGTCATCTCCTCCTCGTCGACGGTATTCCACGCCTGCGTGGCCGCTGAACCGAGCTCAACCGGCTCCAGGTCGCCGACAGATTTGCCTTCTCGGGCGAGCGTGAGCAGATCGTCGATCAGGGTCTCGATCCGATCGAGCGCAGTGGCGGCATTCTCCAGCTGCTGTTTGTCGCCCGGCGCGTCCACGAGTTCGAGGTTCCCGGCTGCGACGTTCAGCGGGTTCCGGAGATCGTGACTGACGACGCTTGCAAACTGTTCGAGTCGCTCGTTCTTCTCCGAGAGCTCGGCGACGGCAGTCTGGAGATCCTGTTGAGTCTTCTTCAGGCTGGTCCCGTCCGTGATGATCGCAAACGCACGTCGTGTCCCGTCGTACTGGTACGGAATCAGTCGGAGACGGTAGTATCGGGTGTCGCCGGACACCGATATGGAGAACTCGCTCGTGAGTGGCGTCCCTGCCTCGGCGGCGGTGTGAAGGTCCTCGTCGACGTCTTCGAGGTCAACGACGGCTCTGAACTCCTTTCCCTCGTAAGTTCCATCGGTCGGGAAGCTCTTCTGAAACTCGTCGTTCACGGCAACAATGGAAAACGTGTTCTCGCTGAGAGACAGATCTGCGACCGCGGTTGGTGCCCGCTCGAACAGCGACTTCCACCGGTTTCGATCGCGGTCGGCGCTTGCCAGGGCCTGCCTGGTTCGGCTGATCTTCGTGCCGGCAAGTCCGCCCGCTACTGCACCGCCGACCGCCGCCTGTAGGACTGCGACGAGCGAACCAGTCCCATCGCCCACGATCCACAACCCCAGCGCAGCGCCCGAAAGCGCCCCGCCAGCGCACCAGACCGCTACTGTCGTCCAGTCTACCCACTCGATGTGGCGGTCGACATATCCAACTATCAGCAGTGACGCGCCGCCGAGCATGACCACGATCAGTGCTTGCAATGATGCAGCCGGCACACCCGGTTGAATCAGCCATTGGCTCCCGGTTGCGAGCCCAGTCATCGGGACTCTTTGCGCTCCGCTTATGTGTAGCGCGAGAGATAAGTCCATTCCCTGATTGATTGTGATTGTCCCGCAACTATTGTTAGCGTTGCGCTGTGATCCTCTGAGTTGATAACGACTCAATTCTGCCTGTTGATACGAGTGTACGGGACATCGGATCGGTGATGCCAGAGCGAACGGGGCCGCTCGAATCGCGCTCGTCACACCGTCTCGAGGAACGCCCGGAGTTGCTCGGTCGAACGCTCGCGTTCGTCCCAGAAGACGCAGTGTCCGGCGTTCTCGACGTGCACGATGCGCCCGTCCGGGAGGTAGCCAGCGATCTCCTGTTCGCGCTCGCGTTCGGCCTCCTCGGCGTCGGCTTTCAGGATGAGCGTCGGTGCCTCGATATTGCCGTACGTCTCGGTGGGGTCGACAAATTCCCCCTCGGACACGCGGCCGATCTCGGGTCGGAGCCGTTGTCTGGCTTCGGCCACGCGGCGGGCGAGGTCGGGCTGTCCGCGCTCGGCGAGCTCGCTGAACATGGGATCGGCTTCGAGGAGTTCTTCGACGCTGTGGTCGCGCCACCACGCGATCTGCTCAGCGATATCCGCACCCGGATCTTCCTCGATCACTTCGTTGACTCCCTCGAGCATCCAGACGGGGTCCTCGAGGACGACGGCCCGCGGCCGGTCCGGTTGCTCAGCCGCCGCTTTTGTGACCGTATCGGCACCCATGGAGTGGCCGAACAGGATCGGGTCCTCGAGGGCGAGCGCATCGAGCAGCCCGAACAGGTCCGCCGCTCGCTCGGACGGGCCGTACTTATCGTCGGGGGCGGCCGAGCGGCCGTGCCCGCGGGCGTCGTACAGCACGACGTCGAAGTCGTCGCCGAGTTCACGGGCGAGGTCGAGCCGACAGTACCCGTCGTCGGTGAAGCCGTGAGAGACGACGACTGGCGGCCCCGATCCGTTCGTCCGGCAGTAGTGCAACTCGATGCCGTTGGCCTCGACGAAGCCACGCTCCCAGTGCGCCGGGATCTCCCCTTGTCCACTCATCAGGGTGAATCTCACGGCCGGGGCAGAAAAATGATACTGCATTGCTCGGCCGGGACAGTCACCGATCGTCGTCGCGGACTGTCGCCGACCCAACGTGAAGTCTTTTTAATGGATGCGGTCGTACCTCGCTGCAAGATGTTCAACGCCATCGTGAGTGCGGACACGCTGCGGACGGCACTGGACTCCGTCAGCGTGCTGGTCGAGGAGTGTAAGCTGCGGCTCGAAGAAGACGGCCTCGAGATCCGGGCCGTCGACCCGGCCAACGTCGGCATGGTCGACCTGACGCTGTCGGCGTCGGCCTTCGAGTCCTACGAGACCGACGGCGGCGTCATCGGGGTCAACCTTTCGCGGCTCGAAGACATCGCCGGGATGGCCGATTCGGATCAACTCATCCACCTCGAACTCGACGAGGAGACACGCAAGCTCGAAATCGCCATCGACGGCCTCGAGTATACCCTCGCGCTGATCGACCCCGACTCCATCCGTCAGGAGCCCGACCTTCCCGACCTCGACCTCGCCTCTGAGATCGTCCTCGAAGGCCGGGACGTCGATCGGGCAGTCACTGCCTCGGACATGGTCAGCGACCACGTCGCGCTCGGCGTCGACGAGACAGACGAGCTGTTCTACGTCGACGCTGAGGGCGACACCGACGACGTCCACCTCGAACTGGGTCGCGAGGACCTCATCGACCTGACCGCTGGTCCGGCCCGGTCGCTGTTCTCGCTGGACTATCTCAAGGACATGAACAAGGCGATCCCGAACGATGCCGAGGTCACGATGGAACTCGGCGAGGAGTTCCCCGTCAAGATGCACTTCGACATCGCCGAGGGACAGGGCTCGGTCACCTACATGCTCGCGCCGCGGGTCCAGAGCGACTAGACGGCGAGACCGGACCCGAGACCACGCTTTCGGCCCGGAACAGCCCGTCGAGTCGACCGCGCGATGGCGGCTCTCCCGTTTTGCGGCCGAACGGCCGCTCCCGTCTTGCGTCCGTCTGACGTATCGTTTTGTGTGTGGGGATCGACGAGTTCGGTATGCCAAGCCTCGGCGAAGCCTACGACGACGCCCGCTGGGGTGATCGTCGCCCGCGCCAGATTCACGCCGGGATCGCGGTCTTTCTCGCCGGCGCGCTCGCCGTTGTCGTGGCGATCACCCTCGTCACGACCCCGCTTTCGGATGCGCTGGGGCTGGACACAGTGGCGACGTATCGCGTCGCCGGGGTCATCGCCGGCGTGGGCGTACCGGGGACCTTCCTGGGCGTCGTCGCCGTCTTGCCCTCGAGTCGGCGTCAGCGACTCGGGGTCGCGATCGGTACCGCGGTCGCCGCCGGCGGCGTCGCGCTGTTCTGGTACGCCTATCCCGCCCACTGGACGGCAACCCAGCACTCGCTGGCCTTCCATACCGCGGCCGTCTACTTCTTCGGCGGTGCGCTCGCGCTGTGGTTCGTCTTCGCCACGCTCGCCAACTCCCACGTCCGTAACGATCCCCACGGAACGGTTCGACTCCGCCTGACGCGGCAGGGTGAATCCCGGGTCGTCGAGGTGAGCCGGGACGACTATCAGCGATACGCGGCCGCCATCAGCGACGGCGGCGAGGATGCGCAGGTCATCCGCGAGATCGAGTCGAAATACGACGAGTGATCGATCCCCAGTCCCGAGGCTTTATCTCCGGACAGTCCAATCGACGTGTCGATGGAGTCGCTTCACGCTCGGTATCCGTTTCTCGACGCGTCCAGGCAGGCCGTCGAGGCGGCCGACGTCGATCTCGCGACGGTCGTCGCCCAGCGCGGTCCGGCCGTCGACCGGGGGCGCGAGCGCGTGGAGTCGGCGTTGTTCGAGGGGACCGTCGGTGATACCCATCGCCGGACGCGCGTCGAGTTGCTCTCCTATCCGGTGGCCCGGGTCATCGTCTCGTTGATCGATCAGCCGGCGCTGACTCACCGCTACGCCCGAGCGGAGGCCGAAACGGCGCACGACCGATTCACCGCGGAACTCGCCGCGGGCGAGTTCCGGTCGACCGACCGACAGCAACTCGATCTGCGGACGCTGCTCGCCGAGTTCGAGCTGACGGGAGACCTCGAAGCATTCGGGCCCAGTGGACTGACGGACGCGGATCGCTTCGTGGTCGATGTCGGTGCGTACCTCGATCTCGCGGCCGGCGAGCGCGGCGAGCCCTGGCGACTCGTCAACCGCTCGTTGACTGACGGCCAGGTACCCATCGACCGTGCGGAACTCCTGGACCTGCTCCGGGTGGCCGTCGAGGAACGGATCCTGGATGGGTTGCCACTCGCCGTGCCGGAACCGATCGCCGACGCGCTCGCCGAGGACGTCGCGGCCGTCGAGGAGCGACTGGACGAACTCGATCTGACCCGCGAGATCGACACGGTCGTTCCCGAATTGTTCCCGCCGTGTATGACTGCACTGCTCGATCAGGTCCAGAAGGGCGAACACCTCCCCCACCATTCGCGGTTCGCGATCACCTCGTTCCTGGCGTCGATCGGGATGGCGACCGACGACATCGTCGATCTCTACGAGGTCAATCCGGGCTTTGGGGAGGAAATGACCCGCTATCAGACCGATCACATTCGGGGGGACACATCACCGACAGAGTACTCTCCGCCGTCGTGTGCGACCATGCAGTCCTACGGTGACTGTGTCAACATGGACGACCTCTGTGAGGCGATCTCTCACCCACTGAGTTATTACGAGGCGAAACTCGAAGACGCCGACGAGGAAGAGATGATCGACTGGCGTGAGCGCGACGAAGCTGACGAGTGACTCTTGGACGGTTCTGTCCGCGTCGATCAGGCCGAGGGGTCGCTGGACCCTTCCTCACTGCCGTTCACATCGTCTTCGGACGTGACGTCTTCTGTGTCCATGCGCGTGAGCGTGAGTCCTGCCCCGGACATGACGATGATGAACCCGACCAGTGAGGCGACCAGTGCGTACCCGCCAGTCGGCCCGACACCGCCGTCGGTCGAATACGCCGTCGTGAGTACTGCCAATACACCGATGAATCCCACGACGATGATGATGGACACGGCGGCCTCCAGGACGGTTTGGCGCTCCATTGTCTCGCCCGTTCGTTCCACAGGCCACTCCAAAAGCGCTTCGAAGCGTGGCTGTCCTCGCCCGCCCGCCTGGCTGATCTGACCGTGTGATTTAGGGGCATGGAACACCTACGTTTCAAGTGGACGCAGACAAGAAACCAGCCGCGTCCGATCCCCTATGACCGAAATAGGCCTACCTTCTCGGGGCCAAAAACGTCCACTTGCACCGGACCCACGGACGATGGACGACCGCGCCGCCCGGGCGTGGACCGAACCGATGGCGGTCCGACCGCTCGGCGACGGAACCTACGCCGTCGACAGCGCGAGCGGCGCGACGTACGTCGTGGAGCTGTCCACCAGCTCGTGTACATGCCTCGATCACGAGATCCGCGAGGAGCGTTGCAAACACCTCCGGCGTGTTGCACTCGAAATCACGCTCGGTCGCGTCCCGCCGCCGGGAAATCGACGGGCACTGTGTCACTCCTGTGGTGTCGAGACGTTCGTCCCCGAGGACGAACCGAACCCCGCGTTCTGTGATTCCTGTCGACTCGAGCCCGGTGATCGTGTCCGCGACCGGGAGTCCGGTGACTGGCTCGTCGTCGCCGAGATCACGGACCGCCGCGCCAGCGAGGTCTGGCTCCCGGCGGCTGGCTGCACTGTCGCCGCGTACCCGACCAACAAGGCCTACCCGGACGATGACCCCGTCGTCGAGGCCGTATACGTCGACGATGTGGCCGGCGACCGCAAGCCCAGAGGCTACGCGTTTCCGTTCTCCCGACTCCGGCGCCGTTCGACAGACGGACTCACCGGAGGCGACGATCACTCCAGCATTTTGGCGGCTTCCTCCCGGGAGAGGTCGCCGCGCTCGAAGGCGTCGAGGATGTCGAGGGTCGCCGAATCCGGGCCGCCGTCGCCGACTTCGTCGAGGCGGACCTTCTCGGAGTGACCGACGAGTTCTTCGAAGTCAGTTCCCTCGGCGAGTGCCGTCTCGTGTTTGACGCGGTAGTTACCGCCGTCGGTCGTATAGAGGTCGGCCGGGTGGAAGAAGTACCACGCCTCGCGGTCGAACCGGACGCCGATCCGCGGGCGCGCGCCGAAGTTCCGCGAGAAGAACAGCAGTGCCTCAACCTCCTCTCCGTCGAGATAGATCGGGTCGCCGGCGCTGGACTTGGCCTCGATCGCGTAGAAGTCCTCACCGTCGCCCGCCAGGACGTCCGGGAGTTCGCGTTCGGTGGCTGACCCGCTCGCGGGCGCACGCATCACCGCGAAGCCGGCCTCGTCGAGGCGATTGACGAGTTCGCGCTCCCGGCGGTCGCCTTTCGCGTTCGATCCTACCATTGTCAGACCCTTGCCGTGGCTCCTCTTGAACGCGTCGCCTACAGAACCGACGTGGCCGACCGCCACAACCACCGCCGATCAGGTCTCGTCGGTCCTGATCGAGTCACGGTACAGTGCTTTGATCTCCCCGTCGTGAGCGGGTGCCGTCGCTGGATCGCCCGTCCACTGAACGCGGCCATCGGCCAGAATCGTCACCGTGTCCGCGATCTCGATGAACCGGTCGTGGTGGTGGGTCGCGACGACGAAGAGCCGATCGGGTCCGGCATACTCGAGGAAGAACTCCCGGAGTCGACCGACGTACTCGTCGTCGACGTCCGCGAGCGGTTCGTCGAGCAGGACGATATCCGGTCGATTCACGAACGCCAGGGCGACGTCGAGTCGGGACCGGAATCCCGCGGAGAGGGCTCCGGCGGGTCGATGGGCCATCCGGGTCAATCCACACCGCTCGAGTAGCGTTTCGAGCCAGTCCGTCGACGCGCCGGCGATCTCCCCGAAGGTTTCGAGGTTCTCCCGGACCGTGAGCCCCTCGTACACCTGCGGTTCCTGGAAGCTACAGCCGACGGAGCCGTCGGGGATCGACAGCTGTCCGGCATCGGGGTCCGTCAACCCGAGGAGGAGTCGAAACAGGGTCGTCTTGCCAGCGCCGTTGGGTCCGAGGACGATGTGCCATCCAGGATCGAACGACAGCGAGATCGCTTCGAGGGACGTTGCCTCGCCGTAGGACTTCTCGACGTCCGTGAGTTCGATCGGTTTCATCAGTGTCCTCGTTTGTACGTCTCGATCGTGAGCCACATTCCCGACAGTGACAGTCCCGCGACGACCGCAACGGCGGCGATCCAGGGAGCGTACACTCTGGCCGGAACCGCCCGCAGGAGTTCGCTCCGGACCACGATCATCGCGTAGTGGAGTGGGTTGTGCCGTGCGACGAACTTGCTCAGCGGGGAGAAAAACCCGGCCGGATACGCGAGGTTCGACAGCACGACCAACACGAAAAAGCAGACGACGTTCAGGACGCGCCCGGCGTCGCTGAAGTCAGTCGCGAACGAGATCGAGATACTCAGCCCCGAGAGGCCCATAAACGACAGCACCAATACGCCGACGGCAACGACCGATGGCGGCTGGAGGCCGTAGCCCAGGAGTCGGCCGACGAGGTAGATAACGCCCAGACTCACGAGGACCAGCCCCGTGACGAAGAGGAGTTTCGCGACCACCAGCCGATGGAGTGAACTGTCCAGCCGGAGGCGGTCGAACACCTGGGCCTCTCTGGCGAGCACGGCAGGGACGTACGCGAACGCCACCAGCATGACCACGAGCATGGCCATCGTCGGCAGGAGATACTCCGAGAGACTCTTCCGGTCGCCGATGACGTGTCGCTCGCCCGTGATATCCGCCGGGAGCATTTCGTCGAGCGAATCCGACAGCATGGTACCGAGCACCTGGGACGGCATGCGATAGATGGTGACGCTTCCGTGGACGGAGATGTCGATCGTCGCCGAACCGTCGGTGTCGGTGATTCCAGGGGGAACCTCGATGACGGCATAGACCTGCTCACGACGGAGCTGGGAAAAGGCCGCGTCGCGTGAGTCGACGATTTTCGGATCGGAGACGAACGCGACGCCGCCCCGGACTACGTCGAGGTCCGCCTCGGTCACGTCCTCGTCCGTCGGCGTGATCGCAACCGGGGAGTTCTCGGGCAGGGTGTGCTCGAAGAACAGCGTCCCGCCGGCCACGACGGCCGGGACGAGGACGAACAGCACGAGAAGGGCAGCGAGGCGGTGTTTTCCCCAGGCGACGTCCTTCCGGAGCAGCGGACCGATGCCCCTCATGGCTCGCCGGCGTTCCTGGTTGTGTCTGTGAGGTCCACGCCAGTCACCTCCGCGAGGAACTCGGCAGCGCCCTCGACGACAGTCACCGCGACATCGGCAGGCCCGGACACCTCGACCACGACCGTCGAGGCACTCCTGTCGACGGTCACCGCCCCCAGCGCCTCGCGTGTGTCCCCGTCGGCTGTGAGACTTCGCGCCCCCGCGAGTGCGCCGTCGACGGTGGCTTTGACGTCTTCGGCGTCGGCAGCACTTTCGGCGTGCAGCCGAACGACGGCACCGACGCCGTCGTCGTCCCGATACGCCTTGCCGGTGACCGACGTGAGCGCGACGAACTGACCCGGATCGACCATCCCGCCGATCCCGGCTGTCCCGAAGGGCAACTCGTCGGGCACGCGCGCGGCGGCACCGAACGGCAGCGACCGTGTCGCCGCCAGCCGACGCCGGAGGTCGCCGTCGACGGGGTCGAGAATGCCTGCATCGACGTCCATCGCCGCCCGGACTGCCGGCGGCGTTCCGATCGCATAGCTCCCGTCATCGATGACTCCGAGAGACGGGCCGGCGTCGCCGGATTCGTACAGCGGCCGGTCGCGGTACGTGCGGCGAGTGAGCGGGAAATCGGCCTGCTCGACGGCGTCGACGAACGACTTCGCCGACCAGTTCGAATCGATACGGAGGCCGACGTATCGACGGTCGGTGTCCGGCCGGTATTTCGCGAAGCCGACCGCCGTCTCTGCGTCTGCCGAATCGAGGTCAGTTCGCGTCGAAAGCGCAGCGAGCGCTGACTGGCTCTCGGCATCCGAACCGCCATCTTCCCAGGGCAATAGTGGAGCAAGCCCCGCGTCGACGACGCGCCGCACTGCATCGTCGTCCAGAAGGGTTGCCACGTCGGCGTGGGCCACGGCCGAGACACCTGCCGGGACCGTCTCGAAATCGTCCGTGGTATCCGTCCCGGACTCGCCGCCAAGCGACGTACACCCGGCCGTGAGAACCCCCAGCGTCGACGTGCCACCGAGTCGGAGGGCCTCACGCCGACTGATTTCCATGCCCAGAATCTCGGGAAGATACGGTAAAAATGTACCTCACTCGGTCGATCTAAATTTATTTTTGGATGTCATGAATGGGGTCGACGTGGTTCTGCGTATCTGCCTGTTTGGGCCTGCCATCGAGTGACGGGTTCGATCACTCGGTGGTGGTCCCGGTCGACTGATCTCTATTGGCTGGTTTGACTTCTTCGACGAACCCTTTCGCTTGCGCTAACGATCCGAATTCGTGTGCGCGGGTACCGGCGACTCCCTTGCCACCATATATATCGACCGTTGCATGGATGTTGGTGGCTTCAACATGGTTGAATGATTGACTCACCCACTTGTCCCGGTCGGACCTGCGACTTTCGACAGTGAACGCCGCAGGGTCGGTATCCCAGCCGTAGAGTAATCTACGGTTTACGTCGACCCAATACAGCGGCTCCTCCTCCCCCCTCGGACTTGCGTCCATCCCTGGGATTTCGTAGCTATCTTCGTGAACAACTGTGCCATCACGTTTCACTCGCGCATCGACTTCGGCTTCTCCAAACCACGTATTATTGAGACGAACGCACCAGAGCCGGTGTTTCCGCTGGAATGGATCCAAGGCAATATAGCCCGCGCCACCGACCGCGGCAGTCCCGCCCAGCGATGCGAGAAACGTCCGTCGGTTCATTTCTGTGGGGTTGCCCCCTCAGTGGTGTTCCCGGCCGACTGATCTCTATTGGCTGGTTTGACTTCTTCGAGGAACTGTTTCGCCTGCGTTGCGGATCCGAATTCGTGTGCGCGGGTCCCGGCGACTCCGAGGTCAAAGATCTCGACCGTCGCTCCGATGTTAGAATTGGCTTCAACGTGACCGAAGGATTGACTCACCCATTCGTCCCGGCCGGAGATGCGACTTTCGACAGTGAACGCCGCAGGGTCGGTATCCCAACCGTAGAGTAATCTACTGTTCACGTCAACCCAAACTAATGGCTTCTCGTCCAGCGTTTCACTCGCGTCCATCCCAGGGATTTCGTAGCTATCTTCGTGGACAACTGTGTTATTGCGTTTCACTCGCGCATCGACTTTGACTTCCCCAGGCCACGATCTGTTGAGACGAACGAACCAGAGCCGGTGTTCCCGCTGGAACGGATCCAGGGCGATATAGCCCGCGCCACCGACCGCGGCAGTCCCGCCCAGCGTTGCGAGAAACGTCCGTCGGTTCATGTCGAGATCATCTCCGATATGATACCGAATCTTGCAGTAAATCTAATAAATATGTTCTGATCCGGAGTCGTCACCGGTCACGACGAAAGGGGCTAGGAGATGCTGTACTCACGGGGAACGCAAAATCCATTGCCGATAGCGGTCTCGTCCGCGTTCTCACTCCTCACGAGCGGTCACGACCGGCACCGGCGCGGACCGGACGGTCTTCTCGGCGACGCTGCCCAGCAGGATCCGATCGACGCCGCGGCGGCCGGTCGTGCCCATCACGACGGCCTGGCAGTCGTACTCGTCAACGGCCGAGAGGATCTCCTCGTCGGGCGACCCGGTCTCGACGTGTGTGCTCGCCTCGACGCCGCGTTCCTCGGCCATGGCGGCCACGTCCGAGACCGCCTCGTGGGCACCCTGATCGAAGTCGCCGCTGGTGACGTTCGAGCCGATATCCGGCCCGATCGCGGCGGTCTCGACCACCGAGAGCACGTCGACCGTCGCGTCCATCGCCGCCGCAAGGTCGAGACCGTGCTCGGCGGCGCGACGCGACGCCTCGCTGCTGTCGGTCGGGAGCAGGATGCGCTCGTAGGGGAACGCGAACGTGTCCTCCTCGGTCATCCGGGCGGTGAGCACCGGGACGTCTGAGAGTCGCACCACTTTCTCGGTGACGCTGCCGAGCAGGAAGTGCGACAGCCCCTCGCGGGCGTGGGTCGGCATCACGAGCAGGTCGTAGTCGTATTCGCTCGCGTACTCGACGATCGTCGCGGCCGGCGTTCCCTGAACGACGTCGGTACTGTACTCGACGCCGAGGGTCTCGAAGGTCTCGCCCAGGTCGGCGACGAGTTCCTCGCCACGGCGGACGAGGCCGTCGACGACCCCCTCGTCGGTGAGCGTCACGCTATATTCGTCAGTGTCGGCGACGTGCAACAGCCGGATCTCGGCGTCGAAGCGGTGGGCGATCTCGCCCGCGTGGTGGAGTACCTCGGCGTTCCCTGTCCCTTCGTCGACCGGGAGGAGGATCTGGTCGTACATAGGGTCGCATTCATTCGTTGGCAGGATAAAACAGGGGGACTGTCCGGGGTGGTTGTCCGGTCGCCGCCAGTGTCGACCGGTTGGCCAGGTATCTCGATCGGCCGATCGGGCTGGGACCCGCGACAGAAACGCCTATGCCCGGCCCGCCCCGTCTCTGACCTACGCGTGGCAGAGCCAGTCGAGAGCCCAAAAGCGGTGCCCGTCGCCGACGTATTGCCCGACTTCGCGCCGGCGTTTCCCTTCGAGTCGTTCAACGCGATGCAGGCCGAGACCCTGCCGGCGCTGCTCGAGCGCGACGAGAACGTCGTCGTGAGCGCGCCGACCGCCAGCGGCAAGACCGCGGTCGCGGAGGTCGCCATCGCGAAGACCATCGATCGGGGCGGGACGGCGCTCTTCCTCGCGCCGCTGCGGGCACTCACCAACGAGAAGGAGAGCGAGTGGGATCGCTTCGAGGAACTGGGCTACTCGGTGTACGTCGTCACCGGCGAGCGCGACCTCAACCCACGGCGCGCCGAGCGCGCGGACGTCCTCGTCATGACCCCCGAGAAGGCCGACTCGGCGACCCGCAAGCACGACTCCAGCCGCTACAGCTTCGTCACCGACGTCGACTGCGTGGTCATCGACGAGGTCCACTTACTCGACGCCGACCGCCGCGGGAGCGTGCTGGAGGTCACCATTTCCAGACTTCGACGCCTCTGTGACCCCCGGATCGTCGCCCTCTCGGCGACGATGACCAACATCGACGACGTCGCCGAGTGGCTTGAGGCCCCGCCCGAGACGACCTTCGCCTTCGGCGACGACTACCGCCCGGTCCCCCTCAACGCCGACGTCAAGACCTACAGCCACGGCGAGAACGCCTTCGCGGACAAGTACCGGCGGCTGTATCGAGCCCTGGATCTCGTCGAACCCCACCTCCGGGAGGACGGGCAGTCACTCGTGTTCGTCTCCTCCCGGCAGGACACCGTCCAGGCCGCCAAGAAGACCCGCGACGAACTCGCCGAACGGGACATTCCGATCGGCGCCCGGGGCGACTACGACTTTCACAACGACGCTTCCGAACTGAACAACAACACCCTCCGGCAGTCGGTGCTCGACGGCGTGGGCTTCCACCACGCCGGCCTCTCCCGGGAGGACAAAAATCTGGTCGAGCAGTGGTTCCGCGAGGGCAAACTTGCGATCCTCTTCTCGACGTCGACGCTCGCCTGGGGCGTCAACCTGCCCGCCCGGTGTGTCGTGATCCGTGATACCAAACTCCACGATCCCCTGGAGGGCGAGGTCGACATGAGTCCCCTGGACGTCCTCCAGATGCTCGGGCGGGCGGGCCGGCCGGGCTACGACGAACACGGGTACGCCTGGGTGATCACCGACCGCAGCGAGGCCGACAAATATCGACGACTCCTCCGGGACGGCAAGGAGATCGAGTCCCGGCTGGCCGAGAGCCTCGATTCGCACCTCAACGCGGAGATCGCGATGGGGACGATCCGCGATCTCGACGACGTGCTCGACTGGCTGGAGACGACGTTCTACTACGTACGCGCGAACAATGCCCCCGATCGCTACGACGCCGCGGGATCGCTCCGCGAGCAGGCCAGTTCCACGATGCGTGGGCTCGTCGATCGGGGGTTCGTCGAGATGGACGACGATCTCCGGGTCTCGGCGACCGCGCTCGGCCGACTCGCCTCGCGTTTTTACCTCCGGCTGGATACTGCCCGCCACTTCGGCGATCTCGCCGACGCCGCGGGCGAGCGTGAATTGAGCGAGCGAGACATACTCTCGGCCGTCGCGGGGGCCGGCGAGTTCGACAGCGTCAGCGCCCGGACCGACGAACGCGACGCTGTCCACGCGGTCCTGGGCGACGACCGGACCGATCAGGAGACCGTCGTCGATGTCGATCTCGATTCGGGTCAGCGGAAGGTCCTGGCGATCTTGGAGGCCAGCATGCGGGGAACGACGCCGAGCGAACTCCAGAGCGACGCCTGGGTGATCCGCCAGAACGCGAATCGCCTCCTGGCTGCACTCCAGGCCTTTCTCGCCGAGTTCGACGGCGCACGCGCGGCGAATCTCGCCCGCCGGATCGAGGCCCGCGTCGAACACGGTATCAGCGACGACGCGGTTGGACTGACCGCGATCGACGGCATCGGGTCCGGTCGGGCGAGCAAACTCGCCGCCGAGGGACTGGCGACGCCAGCCGACGTGGTCGCGGCGGGCGTCGAGGGCCTGGTCGACGCGGGCCTGAGCGAGGGCGTCGCCGAGCGCGTCCTCGAGAGTGCACGCGACTTGCCAGCCGTCGAGATCGACTGGGGAGCCTTCCCCGAGTCGATCCCCCACGGCGAGAACGAGATGTGCGAGGTGACGATCCGGAACACGGCCGGCGGCGGGCAGGCTGGCATCCGCGTGACCGTCAACGGCGTCGAGATGACTGCGAGCGAGACCTATCTCGGCGAGGCGACGCTTCCGGTCGGCGTCTTCGGGGGTGACGCCGACGAACTGACGTTTGCGATCGAGGTGGCGTTCCCCGAACTCCCGATTCAGCCGGTCGTCGAGACGCGGACGGTCGAAGTTGTCTGAGCGACGACCCTGTCGAAACTCCGGGTGGTATATGGGTACAAATCATATCGCCAGTTCCCATCGCAATCCAGCAGTATGGGACCGGGGAACGTAGTACGAGGTGATCGTTTGTCACTGTGTCCTCCTACATCAGGTGGAATGCTCCGTTCAGATCATTCGGCCCACACTACTCCTCTACGAACTCTCTCCTTCTCCCACATAATATTCCACGGCGGTCAAAAGTGACCCGTGGCTCCCTGGTAACGGCAAATACCACGGCGTTGGATCTATCACGTCCATTTCTGCTTCGGTGCGGAGCACTTTCTCACCGTCCGCAAACTCGTCAGCGACTCTGGCTGCGCTCGCCGCGAACACAGTCGGTGTTGCTTGTGTCTTCGCCCACGTGTGTTCCCATCTGATAGCATCAGCAGGATGGCCGTGCTTGATCAGCTGAATTTCGTCGGGCTCGTTGCTCCAACTCAGATCAATACTGACTGGCGTGACACCGGCATCCATCGAGAACCCCGTAATGTCGGAAGGGGCTTCGTTTTTGTAGGTTGGTGCCCCCTCGATCTGGCGAACTTCGTTTCTGGTGGCCACTCCGTAGTCATGGGTGGGCTCAAACGCCTCGAGCTTGTAGTTCTTGAAACCGTCCTCATCTATGGCTTCACCTGGCCGCAGTTCGTACTCGCTCAGGGTGCTGATAAGTTGCTCGCCGTCTCGTTTCTGCCGGAAGACATACTCATCGACGAACAGTTGTCCGTACGCCCGTTCCACATCCTTGTTGGTAAACTGATCTCGGCCTGCGGGCTCTCCGATCGTGACTCTGCGACCACTCGTATCAGGACACCCCCACTGGTCGGTCCACGCTTCGAGATTCGTGGCATCCGAGAACAGGCCGCTTGGCTCGAAGCAGCCGCCCGATCGTGCTGAAACCGTTCGATCAGTTGCGCCTTTCATTCCTTCGTGTACCCTTTCGACGGCGCGTTGAGCGGGACTTTCGTCACTGGCCGCGCCGGTTGTGGCCTCGCTGTCACGGCGTTGGCGTCCCCCCGTCGTGTCGTGGGATCGTCGTCGTTCGTCGCCACGGCCGGTACTGACACTCCCGAGTAGGTAATCGACATGCCCGCTACTATCGACTGCAACTCGATAGCCGACGACGGCTTCGTTCTCACCGGTCACGGGCGACGGCATCATCGCAGCAGCATCTCCACTGTTCGACTGGGCCGAGATCTCGTCTGTATTCTTCAGTGCCCGTTGATTGGCCGTTTTGATGTCCGCCTCTGAGAGGGGAGATCCACTCGCGCCGAAGACGGTCTCGCTGACGGTTCTCGGTCCCATCACACTGCTTAATGCAGGAACGCTTGCCAGTGCGAACGACGTAGACGCCAGCGAGAGGAACTTTCGTCGACGCATATTATAAAGTCCCCAATCCGATTATCATATCAGTCTTTCTATCCTGCTATCACATTTGTATGTTCGTGTCGGCTGAGTGGCCCCATGCTCGGGACAACCCGTTTTCGCCAAGCCGCCGCAGTGGTCTGGGTCTTCTCTTGCCTAACGACGGTTGCAAGTGCACATTTCGCGTGGGCATTTTCACCCGGTGGGATGTCCAGGCAGGTGGCATTCTCATCGCCGATGGTATCCGTAGAACGGAAGCTTTTATTTCTATGTCTACAACCAATTCACACATGTCGCTGTCAAGAGACGCGCTCCTATTCAGTATCCTTCTTATGGTGGGAGCAGTACAAGCCGAAATTGCAAGTGGTGGTTCCTCAACTACCGCAACAGACTCCGCCAACATCGCGTTTTTTCTGGGCCTAACCGCACTGTTCGGAAGCGCTATTTCGTCACTATACTCCCCCAGCCAGGATGTTGAGCCTGAGTCCGCCGAGTGAAACAGGATGCCACTGCGCTGATCTAGCCTCCTCATCGATCGGATATAGCGATCCATCACGCACCTCATCTTTGGAATTCAGGATTGGGCCTGACGCTGCCCGGCGGCGGCGATGCCGAGGAACTGAAGTTCGCGATCGAGGTGGCGTTCCCGGACGTTCCATTGGGCCGGTGGTGGAGGGCCGGTTGGTCGCGGTGGAGTGAATCTGGGGCTATCTGTTCGACCAGGTGTCGGTCGGCAATTCACCACGTCGGAAGTTGAAGTTGATGTCGGTCGGCGCGCTCAGATTGTCCCGAAGTTTCCAGAGTGTGAACGTGTAGTCGTAGATTGACTCCGGTTCGCTGGGATCCGGATCCGAATTACCATCGGGGGACGTTGAGGCACCTTTTGCGTAGTAGTGTATTGTTTGCTCGTCGATTCTGACATCTCGGTAACTGCCCACCGCGTAGTCAAACGGGAGCGCCCCGACGATCGCCGTAAAGAAGTATTCGCCCGGCTCGAAGCGCTGTTGCAGTTGGCGCATACTATTCTGTTCGTGGTCCGTCAGATTTGGCCATCTCACGTTCCGTTCGATCCAGTCCGGCTCGGTTGCGAGCCAGGCGTCCGCGGCCGGTACCGCATCGAGGGTCGGTTGCTCCTTCACATACGGTTCAAATGCGCGCCAGCTCAGTGTCGTTCGCACCCGGGCCCTCGGCTCCCCGAGAAGGTGACTGATTTCTGCACAACCGGCCGTCGATCCGAGTGCTGTCGCTACCACGCCGAGGAATCGTCGCCGACTTGTTCCATTTTGTCGTTCCTCCATTCTGCGAACCTACAGTTTAACGCGGATCTGGGTCAACGTACGAATCTCCATCATCCATCTCTTCCTCTGTTGCGTGCGTTTCAGCTCGCCACACTTTAGTTTCGCTAGCAAATGTGATTGAGGCATCACCACTCGAACTAAAACTCATACCCTGGGCTTCGACCTCTTCTGTCCTGCAGACATACTCTGCGTAAATTTTCCGAGTTTCGGCTGTTCCAGACAATACTTCAAGTTTTTTATCGATCCAAGAGCCGAACCTCCCAATCGATTGGTCTGAAGCGGTTGCGGCATCATAAACGCAATTACGATAGCCAAAACCAGTAGCCGATACTGCATCGCTGTAATCTACGTCAGCACCCATTTCCATCTCTGGTCGGGCCCAATTGTACTGGTCAGGATCAATACTCAGTGTAATATAGTCAAGCGGTGAATGCGTCCCCCCAACCCATTGATCATTCACTGACCAGCTGAAATTTATTCGGTTATTTGCATATGTCAGTTCAAGTGTTGCGATATCTTCGGGTAGGTTTTCACCTTCGACTTTGGATTCGCTCGGACGCTGTGCTACCGGCTCCAATTGTTCGACCGTTGCAGTAGGCCCACCTTTTTCATTCTGTGAAAGCTTGACTCGGCTGTCCTTGTATTTGAAATCCACGCCGCGATTGGCAAGTTCAGATCGCCACCGATCTGTACTCCACCCATTCTCTCCTCTTTTATTTAATATCGATATATATTTCGTATCCGGCTTGCCTGCCTGCTGTCGTCTCTGTCTTAGCGATACTGTGGTAATGATTCCGAGCCCACCGACCCCAGTGGCGACCACCCCCGTTGTTTTCAAAAACGACCTCCGGCTCACTTTCATGGGTTCAACTATGTAGAGTGGATTCGTATCAATATAATAAAAAATTTCGATTTGGGAAATATATTATCGTGTATATCTCATCACCCTAGCCAAATAATCAATTATGTATCCGTCTCAGTCACGTGGGTCACGTTCGAACGTGACCGACGGATTAGCTGGCGTTACTGACCTTTGCAACCGACACGGCCCCCTTCTCGACGATGACTTTCTGTGCGTCGATTGTCCCGCTGACCTGCAGTGTCGCACCTGGTAATACCTGGACTGTTTCAGTACTCTGCAGATCGCCGGACACGACTGTTCGGTTGCCCGTAACAACCACCGTCCCGGATGCGTTGATTCCGCCGTGGAACGTCGCGTTCCGGGCGATCACGTTGTGACCGTTCATTTTCCCATTGACTGCAGTCCCGTTCACGACGAGGGTACTGTTCGAGCCGGCGCTGATCCCACCGTTCGTCTTGCCATCTACAAACACGACTGACTCGGCGGCGACCGTTCTGCCGGGCTGTGCCTTCCGTGCTATTTCGACCTGCCCGCCCTCGACCGCATGCTCGATGTCGGGCTGGACGCTCGCGTTCGACGATAGTACGTCCGAAAGGCGTGCATCCACGAGTGCACGTGCGTCGGCCGTATCAGTCTCGTTCGCGTCGGATTCAGCATCAACCTGTGCATCTATCCCCGCGTCAGCTACGACACTTCCACTTTCTGCGACGTCGACGCGTTGCGCTTCGATCGTCCCCTGCACGCGTAGTGATACACCGGGCAGAACTCGGACCAACTCTTCGCACTGCAGATCTCCGGACACAACCGTTTGATTACTTGCAACGACGACGGTCCCAGAGGCATTGATTCCACCCCGGAACGTTCCGTTCCGTGCGATCACGTTGTGCCCAGCCGTCCTCCCACTGACCGACGTGCCGTTCACGACGACGGTACTGTTCGGGCCAGCGTCGATTCCGCCATTACTTCTGCCTGTGACGTACAACACAGAATCACCTTTGACCGACCGGCGGCCATACGCCACGCCGGCTGTCCCGACACTGTCAGTGATGACTGCATCGTGGATGTCAGTTCGAACCTGCTTTGGCAACTGCTCCGCAGGTAAACGCTCCGCAACCGCGATCGTCGTGATGGCCGTACTCGCCGAGAAGCCTTGCAGGTCGCTGACGGTCAGGGTTGGATTGACTGCACCCGGCTCGGCGTAGCTCACAGTGGTCGTCGGCCTGGTCGTCGTTCGGTCAGTGGTTCCATCACCGTCAATATCCCACTGATAGCTATCGATTCCGAGATCGTCGAATGAATTGCTCGCGTCAAGCCGAACAGTGCTGTTCACGGTGATCAATGTCCGATTTGCCGTCACAACGGGTGTCGGACGACGACTCCCGACGACGACCGCGTCCGTCGCCGTCGTCTCGACGTAGTTCCCCGCCTTGTCGATCGCTCGCACGGCGACGCTGAGGCTGCCGCGGTACTTCTCCAGCGGCAACGTCGCTGTATACTCGCCACTAGCCGTCCGGTGTAGTGGGACTTCCCGCCATCCGGCTCCACTCTCGAAGGGCGTACCGGTCGGTGAACCTGTGGTGTTACGCGTCCCGACGTAGAGCGTGGCGTTTCTGAGGCCACTGCCGGTATCGCTCGTTCGAATCGTCACGCTCAGATTGCCGTTCGGTACGACGTTGGTCGCACTCTGGTTTTCGAAGATCACGTCCGGAACGGCCGGCGGTCGCCGATCGCTCCCGTTCGTCGACGCCGCGAACGTCGTCACGGTGTCGTTCGACAGCGGCGACATTCCATGTTGGTCCTGTACGCGAAGCCGCACCCTGTCGATCCCTTGCTGTCGGGCCGAAAGATATGCCGTCGCATAGTTTCGGATCGTCGTTTTCGTCCGGTTCCCGTTGATCCAGATCGTGTACTGTTCGCGGGGGCTATCACTCATCACGTACCCGCGTGGTGGCTGGCCGACCGTCGGGAATATCGCCGCCTCGAAATAACGGTCGGAGAGGGACCACGACTTGAGCATCGACCGATATGGCTGTTTCTTGACAGCTGTTCGGATCGCTTCGCCGCCCTCGAGGGATCGGACGAATGCCTGTCCAGTTGCCGTCCATCTGACGTATCCGGACTGGCCGAATGCAACCGAATCGTGATATTGGACGATGCTCGGTGATACGCGAATCGTCTGCTCGTGACGATCGGCGAGCCCTCCGGTCGTATATGCCTGCGCGAGCGAGACGTCGTCGAACTCATCAGCCGCCAGCGTTGCCGAATACGTCTCGTTCGGTCGACTACGGTAATAGGAGACGTGTTGAGTCGCAAGGTTCTCCACGTTGACCGTGTCGTGCCTGTGAGAATCTCCGACGGTCTCGGTGACGTGTTTCAGGTGGTAGATCGTCGGCGTATCGAACGTCCCGGCCTCGGGTGAGACTGTGATCACTCGCCGAACTGCGTAGGTCATCCGCTCGGTCGGACTCACACGCACCGTTCCAGTTCCGGCGTCGTTGGCGACCAGTCGCACGTCGTACGGTGCGCCATCGACGGTGGCGTTTAGGGCCACTGTCCGGTTGTGTAATGCTGACGCGGGCTCCGGCAGCGATGATGTTGCGATGCTTCGTCGCACTGTCCGGTGTTCGTCGAGGATGATCGTCGCCTCCCCCTGTACGGTCGTTTCGTTCGCTGTGACAACTGGCTGGCCATTATGCCGGCTCGTCGAGACCGCGACGTACGTTCCGGGCTTCGAAACGGAGAATGTGGTTGTCGATTCACCGATTTCACGGGGGCCGTACACGCGGTCGGTGTCGGTATTCACTACTGCGACTGTGTCGTTGTTCTTCGATCCGAACTCCCGCTTTTTGACTGTAATCGTTCGCGAAGGGGTGTATCCGAAGATCGCTGTCTTGTTCCCGACTGTGATCCGTCCGGAATGTGGTACCGAGACTTCGTCAGTCGGACGCACTGTGACTCGAACGGTCGCTGATTCGGCAGGCTCTAAATGTAGCTGTGTCCGGTTGAGCGAGATGTCATCCGGAGTACCTGATTCGACGGAGCGAACCTCTGCGGAGATATTCATTTTCCGTGATGTGTTTCCGAGATTTGTGGCCGTGAATGTCCGGGATTCACTCGAACCAACTGTCACGGTGTCAAAGTTTATCGTAGCTGGTTCGACAAGCACCTGTGTATCGATCGCTGCCGAGGCATTCACGATGCCCGCCCCTTGCGTGTACACGTCGGCACCTGAGAACGGATCCGCGGTTGATGTGATCGCATGTTTGATCCGCTCGTCACTCCATCCGGGATGTGCCTGTCGGACCAGCACGCCAGTCCCAGTGACCAGCGGTGTTGCAAAGGATGTCCCCTTCGACGTCCGGTATCCGCCGTCGGTACCAGGAGCACGGACGCTTGATCCTGGAGCAACAACGTTCGGCTTAACGTACTTCCCGTGCGGTGTCGGGCCTTGCGGGGTATACTGAGCAAGCTGTTTGTCGCCGATACTCGAACCGACCGTCAACACTTCGCCGAGTGTTCCGGGTGAGGTGATCGATCCATACCCGGGCTGTTTCCCGGACGACGTAACTACCAGAACGTCCTGCTGTGATGCCTTGGCGATACTTTCTCGGAATAGGTCGTTCTGGCGAGTGCTGGTCGCCGGGTGTCCGAGGCTCATCGAAATGGCGTCTACATCTCGTTCGAGAGCGTATTCGAAGCCGGCGATGACGTTAGCGACGCTTCCGTCCCCAAACCGATCGAGTACGCGTGCATCAACGATATTCGTGTTGGGTGCAACGCCGACGTACGTATCGTTTGAGGCTGTTCCATCGCCAGTGATCAACCCGGCAACGGCGGTACCATGCCGGGCGAGATCAACAGTTGTCTCCTCTCCAGTGAAATCCTTCTCGGCAATTTCCGAACCATTGATGTCCGGATGGGATTCGTTAACGCCGGAGTCCAGAACTGCGACGGTTAGCCCTTCTCCTGTGACGTTGTATCGATTCCGTGCAATCTGGGCATCGATCGCCGTTCTGCTGGGTGCTGCTGTGGCCTGGACTTTTGCGTTATAATACACGTGCGCAATCCGATCGCTTGTTTTGAGGCGTTGGTACACCTCTGTCGCCTGCGCCTTGGGGATAGTGATAGACGTACTGTTTATAATATCCAGATTGTGGGTCGTACGACTGCCCGATCGACGGAGTATCCGCCGACCACTATGGCGGCTTTGACCGTCGCTGGTCCACTTGACGATGATCGGCAGTGATCCGCTCTCTCGATCAGTGAGGTTTTGCTGGCGAAGGAGGTCAACGTTGAAAAGCGTCCGATCGAACCGTGAACGGTTGACGCCGTCGGGGACTACATAGACGCTGGTATCGGTCTCGTAGATCGTGCCGTTCGTATTGCCGAGGAAACGATATTGTGTCCCGTTAGCACTGTCGACAATGGCCACTGTATCGCCAGTGATGAGAGTGACATACTCGACTGAAGTCTGGTTGTTTTCCGTTGCCGTAGACTGTAGTCCCGTATTCACTGCTGAATCCGACATGTTTTCCACGTCAGTGGTCGCTGACGCAGCACCGGTGGCTGACAATACCAGTAGAATCAGGATCGCTCCGAGAAGAGCAGCAGTCAGAACTGAACTCTTTCGTCGTCCTTGCAGCTTGTGCTTCATTCCACTATAATTTCCATTCCCTTCAATAATTCTCATCACAACCCCAGATTATATAGTGTAAATATAAATTTAACGGAAAGTATTTTTGAGCTGAGAATCCAAAATTGCGATGGATGATTTCGTCGCAATTTCAGCCAAACGCATTCACTTCTCTTCCGCCGACCAATCGACGTGTGGACTGAATCATACTGACCGATGCTGCTCCGACGAGTCGTCTGTCTGCCCGACGCGGGCTTACGCTCTTCTGACCGGCGTGTCGTCGCTGCAACCGTTGCTGGGGCCGAGTAGGGTCCGATCCGGTCCACTTCTCGCAGCTCTGCCCTCATCCTCGCAAGCGACTTGTCGGTGCGCCCGTCCGAATCACTCCACGGGCTCGATCTGTACCGTCGCCCCGCCGTCGAGATCCGCCAGCGGACGCACGTCTTCGATCCGCGCGAGTGGCGCGACCGGGGCTGCCGCTTTCGGTGTCTCGTCGGTGCTTGCGGGTGTCGGCCCCCAGAACAGTGCGATCGCCTCGCCACTCGCCCAGTAGGCGATCGTGCCGACCGGCACTTCCTCGCTCGTCCTCTCGGGTTGGCCGTCTAGACTCGCGTCGAAGTACAGTTCGTCTCCCCACCGGGCCGCCTGCCCTTCGACTGGAAGCACGTCGACGAGCGCTCCCCGAAGGTCGGGATTGTCTTCGAGCCATTCGGCTTCGAGCGTCCGATCGTCGACGGTGAGTTCGAGGTCCGACATCAGTTCCGGGTAGGCCTCCGTCTCCCTTGTAGCTGTACGGTCGTAGCGGGCATCTTGCCCCACTCACGCCTGATCAGCCCGGCATTCGATGTCGACGGACCCGTCGCTGGATCGAACCGCCGGTACGGCAGCCGTCGCCGAGGCAGCGACTGCCGTGTCGAACCGATACTTTTCTCCAATGACCGGTTGGTGGTGGAATATGGTGGTGACGGACTCGATCCTGGCGGTGGGGGGTGGCGAGCGGTCAAGCGACCGGTGGTGGGTGCGACTTTCGCTCTTCGGTGGCCTGATCGCCGGTCTCGCGACGGTCATCTCGATCGTCTCGTTTCGGCCCGAACAGTTCACGGTCGCCACCGATGTCTACGCCCGGGCGGGCCGGGCAATGCTGGATGGCGAGGCGGTCTACGCCGTGAGTCCGGCCGACAATCCCGGATACACGTTCAGGTACCCACCTGTCATCGCCGCGCTCGCGATCGGGTACGGCCTCATCGGCTCGTCCGCCGCCTACCTCACGCAGGTCGGCGTCAACCTGCTCGCACTCGGTGGCCTCGCGTGGCTCGTCCTGGATCGACTCCCATCGCTGGATCGGCTCGACCGGCGGCTCGCCGCCCTCACGATCATTGCCGCGGGCCCAGTCACCAGTACGTTCGTGATGGGACAGATTTCACCGGTGATTGCTCTCTGTGTGGGCGGTGGATTTCTCATCGCCCTCGCGGACCGCGTCCGGGCCGCCGGGGTCGGATTCGGGGTTGCGGCGCTCACCAAAGTCTATCCCGGCGGGACGTGGGTCTGGCTGTTTGCCCGGCGTTCCTGGCGAGCGCTCGCCGTCGCGAGCGGGGTCCTGGCTGTCGGGTGGCTGGCGAATCTCGCGGTCGGCATCGAGTTGACCCACTCCTACGTCACGACGGTCTTACTCGAAGAGTCCTCGACAGCCGTCTTCGCGGGTGGGCCGCCGCTTCGACCGGCCTATGTGACCGTGATGCGCCCGCTGTCGGCACTGGGCGTCTCGGGTCCGTGGCTCTGGATCGGGGCTGGTGCTATCGTCGGCCCGCCAGTGCTCGCGTGCTACCGTCGACTCGACGAACCGGCCGGCGCCGAAACGGCCTTTCTCGCGACGGTGATCGGTCTGCTGGCGGTCGTCCCACTGGAATGGTTTTACTTCACGATCGCTGTCGCGCCGCTCGTTCTGGTCGCCTACCGGATCGAGACCCATCCGGCAGTGGTCGTCCTCGCGATCGGCACACTCTTGCTCTGGGTCGTCGTCCCACCTGCGTCCCTGGCCATGCTGGCGAGCGATCTGCCGGCCGGCCTCAGTGGGGCCACTGAATGGCTGGCTGTGGACGTCTTCCGACGGGTCCAGCCCCCGCTGATCGGCGCGTTCCTCGTGCTCGGTGCCTGTGTCTGGGTCCAGCACGACCTGGCGTGCGGCCGAGCCGTCTGTGGTCGGACAACTCACCGGGATACTGGCCCTGCTCACGACTGAATCGGTCGAATGTCACTGGTTCGACGAAATGCCATCCGGACGCCGGACACGGGGGACAACGTTCCGGGTTGCTTGCGGTGATGACTGTCTCCGAGGGCGGTTTACAACCGTTCGAGCAGGCGCTCCCGCAACTCCGCGACGTCCTCGGCGACGAGGTCCGGGATCGAGCGGTCGATGTCGTTGTGGACGCCGGTAAAGCCGATCGTAAACGCACCGGCCGCTTTCGCCGCCGACGCCCCGTTCGTCGAGTCCTCGATGGCGACGCAGTCGCTGGGATCCTCGCCGGCACGTTCGGCTGCCCGCTCGTAGACATCGGCCGCCGGCTTGCCGCGTTCGACATCGGCCGCGCTGACGATCGCGTCGAAATCGTCTTCGAGATCGAACCGGTCGAGCACGACGTCGATCCAGTGGTGTGGCGAGGAGGTCACCAACGAGACGCTGTTGCCCTCGGCGCGAACGTCTCGGAGGAGTTCGGGGACGCCCACGACGATCTCGGCCTCCTTGCCGTAGATCTGCCGACCCGCTTCCTCGAAGAGTTCGAGAAATTCCTCGCGAGAGATCGCCGCGCCGTAGTTGTCGTCGAGGTAGTCGTAGATCTCGCGGTAGTACATGCCCGTGGTCTCCTCTGGCGGGACCTCCTGATCGGGGACCGTCGCCGGGTAGATGTCCTCGCTCTCGTGGCGCTTCCAGTGGGCCTCGGAACTGACGATCACGCCGTCCATGTCACAGAGGACTGCAGTCATACTTCGACGTTCGCCAGGCGAGACAAAGCCGTGGCGGTTCGTGGGTGGCCGAGCAACGGTGTCGCTGTGAGTCTCGTCAGTGTCCCTGGATCGCGTCGACGACCATCGCGGCGGCCACGATCGGCTCCCGGGGGACGTCGCTCGTATCGTCGATGACGATGTCGTAGCGGTCTTTCAGCGAGAGTTCGCCGTCGATCCGTCCGACGTGGTCGCCGTCGAGGTCCGTGATCTCGTATTTGTGTGGAATCCAGCCACCGAAGGGGACGTAGGCCCGCGCCAGCGTGACCAGCGCGCCCCGGGAGTTGATCTCCGCGAGTTTGGCCTCCGTCCGGGCGTCCCGAATCTTCCACGTGTCCTGGAAGATCGAGTAGTCGTTGTCGAGGATCACGATGTCCTCGCCGGTCCGGGCGTCGCTGAGGACGTAGTCGCCGGCCACATCGAGGATTCCGCCCGCCGTGACGGTGAAAACCTCCTCGCCGTCGGCGTCGACGAACGGGAACTTCTCCTTCAGCTTGAACATCTTTTGCTTGCCCCGAAGCACGACGTTCCCCTGCTCGTCCTCGGCCCGGTACTTGTTGCGAATCAGCGACTGGACGACGGTGTATCGGTCGTCGGTCAACTCGATGCCCTCGATGTCGTAGCTCTCGGCCATGTGCGGAAGTGACCTCGCTCTCGTATATATACGCACGTTTCCGTGTCAGTTGCTCGCACCCGCTGTGTCGCGTCTCGGCCAACCGGAACGGGTGCGATACGATTCGGATGGCGTCGATGCGATCAGGATGGCGTTGATACGATCAGGATGGCGCCGATGCGAACCCCCAGACGCCCCGGTCGGCCGCCTGGGCCCGCGACTCCGCCGCGGCGAAGCGATCGTACAGCTGGAATTCCGTCTCGTAGAGCCGCGCGTACCCGTCCTCGAGTAACTGCTCGCCGAACACCTCGCCGTCGACCACCACGTAGACGAGCAGTCGGCCGTAGTAGCCCCGTCGATCCGCCCGCTCGTCGGTGACGATCCGGACCGTCTCACCGGCCAGTCGCCGCTGGGCGAACGTGCTCGCGTTCTCGCCCCACCCGCGGAGCCAGGTTCGCCCCTCCTCAGTGTCCGGGACGCCATCGAACTCGCCGGGCGAGACCTCGGCATACGGTTCCGGTGCGTCGACGCCCAGCAGCCGAACCGTCTCGCGGGTGCCGTTCGCGTATTCGATGTCCATCGTGTCGCCGTCGACCACCTCGACGACCGTGACGGTCCAGCGATCGCCGGTCGAGGGTACCTGTGGCGCGTCCGTCGTCTGGGTCCCCGCGCCAGTCGGCGTGCTGGCCGTCCCCGCGTCCGTGCCGACGCCGGGCAGTCCCCCACACCCGGCGAGCAGGACGACGATCACGATGACCACACCACGTCCGCGCATACGGGTTCCAGGCGCGGGGGACACACGAATCTTCGGGCGAAATCTTCGTGGGGTCTGTGAGCACGTCTATCGTCCGGACTCGGCCGCGCGTTTATACCGGAGGGGGCGGCCAACGAGCGTATGCACGACACCAGCCGAAGTTTGAAGTTCACGGATTTCGTAATACAGGTGATGACGCCGAGTCCAGCCACGGAAACACCATCGCAGGATTATGCAGCCGGGGTCGATCAGCTCGCGACCGTCGGTCGCCTACTGGACCGGCCGGAACTCGCACGCGTGTACGTCTACGTCTGCTATTACGGGCCAGTCACCCGACCGGAGATCGTCGAGACCCTCGACGTCCCGAAGACGACTGTCTACGACCACGTCGGGACGTTGGAGGCGCTGGGTGCTGTTGCACTCGTCGGTGATCGTCCCGTTGCGGTGTCGGCGGCCCCCGTCTTGATCGACGCCGACGGGATCACCGTCACGCCGACGCTTCTCCATGCCGTCGCCATGCAAGTGATCGACAAGGACATCGCCCATTTCACAGAGCGCCACGGGGTCGGCAAACTGGCCGCCGCTGTCCGGCAGGCCGGGCTGCATTACGCGGGGCGGATCACCCAGCGGATGGCAGCCGAGCCTCTCGGCATTTCAACCGGCGAGGCGATCCAAACCGTACTCGCGCTTGAACCCGTCCTCGCAGCGGGAAAACAGCACGATCCGCACTTCGAGAACCTCTTTCCGGATGTCGCCGACGATATCGCATTCGACGCCGATATTGACGTGACTGCCCCACTCTCGGATACAGAGTCATAGAGGCGGACTCTCTCATGTCTGATTCGTCTCCGCTCTCCTCGGCTACGGTCACACTTGTCGATACGAACGTCTTCATCAGCGTGGGCAATCCAGGCACGTCGAAGTATCGTCGGTTTCGCCGGGCGATTCGACGTGCGGGCGTGACGTTGCGGGTACCGGCACGGGTCGCAAACGAGATCGAGGACGGGGGCGTCACGCCGGCGCTGGACCGCGCTCGCGAGGAGGGATGGGCTCGGATCGTGGAAGCCCCACCGGTAACTCACAGCGCAGCCACCCGCGCCCGGGACATCGCCCGTCGAACGATCGCCGCGCAGTCGCCGGATAAAGACGAACACGACGTCGAAAAAGCCGATCCAGTGTTCGCCGGACTCGCCGTCGAGTGGCTGTTGGACGATGCGGCCGGCGAGGGAGTTACTGTCCTCACTGCTGACCGGGTTGCCCGTGACGCGATCGAGACCGCGATGTCGTCACTCGGCTACGACAAGCAGATCACTGTCTTGGGCATGTGGGACGTCATCGACGACGGAGACGATGATTTTACCATCATTTGAGAGGGGACAGGACACGTCAGTGTGGCCTCCCGTCTTCGAGGCCACTTCCGATCATCCAACCTGTCGCAGCAGTGAACTCCGGCCGTGGCCTGTCTTCCACGACGTGACCCGTCCAGCCGCGCGTTTATACCGGAGGGAGGGGCCAACGGGCGTATGCACGATGGCATCCACGTCGTCGCGGGAGAGTGTACGACCACCTTCGACGGCTCGCGCGTCCGCGAGCACGAACAGCGCGGGCAGGTCCTGGTCGTCGTCAAGCCGGATAACACCGTCCTCGTCCACGACGCCGAGGGTTACCAGCCGGTCGCGTGGCTCACGCGCGCCGAGACGGTGACCATCGACGGCACCCACCTTGCAGCGACCGACGGCGACCAGCGACTCACCGTCGAAATCCACGACGAAACGGCGAGTGGCCGGTATCCGGCCAGCGCCGCGGGGTCGCCCGTCGGCGAGTGTCTGGACTGTGGAGCGGCGCTCGTCAGGGTTACCGACGCCGTCGCCTGCACGGGCTGTAACGCCCGGTACGGCCTGCCCGGCGATGCCGAGGTACTCGACGATCCCTGTGACTGTGGCCTCCCGAAAATGCGGGTCGAACGCGGTCGAGCATTCGAAGTCTGTGTCGATCGCGAGTGTGAGTCGATGGACGACGCCGTCGCCGAGGTCTTCGACCGCGAGTGGGACTGTCCCAACTGCGAGGGAGATCTCCGGGTTCTCCGGCGGGGCGGCCTCCTGGCGGGCTGTGAGCACTACCCCGAGTGTGACACCGGCTTTGCGTTCCCCGCCGGCGTCGTGGTCGGCGAGTGTACCTGTGGCCTCCCGCTGTTCGAGACCGCCGGTGGGCGGCGGTGTCTGGACGCGACCTGTGAGGCCTGGCGGGACGGTTCGGGCGGCGTTCCGGCGGAACCCTGACACGGCGATGGGCCGTTTCCCTTCGACCGGCCGCTGTGGGCTTGGACCGTAGCGCCTTTGCCCGCCCGCCGGCAGGTCAGACCATGGAACTGGTCCGTGAGAGAGACGTGGTCCGCGGGGGTAGCGAGGCTCGCGAGCGCTTCTATGACTCCCGTGGCTACGGCCACGTCGACGGCGGCGGGCTGGAACTGGCCCCCGTCGAGGCCGCCCATCTTCTCTACCGGGGTGACGTCGAACACGTCCGGGATGCCACAACCGGCGACGCGTTGGACTTCCGGACGCTCGTTTCCTCGGCCGCCGTCTCGGAGATCGACGTTCTCGTCTACAAGGACCTCCGGGATCGGGGGTTCTACCTCTCGCCCGCCCGCGAGGGCTGGGTCGACGATCCGGCAGGGGCCGACTTCGTGGTCTACCCCCGTGGGCAGGGGCCCTGGGACGACGATGTCGCCTATCGGATCCGGGCCATAAGTGAGCGGACGGCCGTCTCCGCGGCCACGCTGGGGGATAGCGTCCTGGCAGTCGTCGACGAGGAGTCGGCGATCACCTATCTCGAAACGGGCCACCCCGAGATCGACGGCTCGACGACGGTCGACCTGTCGACCGGGGTCGCGGCCGACCTGCTGGGCGACCGAGTCCTGGTCTGGGACCCGCCAGAAGCACTCTACCACGAGGGGTTCTACGGCCAACCGCTCGACGACGAGACGGGCGAGCCCCTCCAGCTCTCGCTGATCGAGGCCGCCGCGTTGGCCCGCCAAGGCGTGCTCGACGTCGAGGGTGGCACGGACGCGATCATCGAGTGCGGTCGCGAGGTCGAAGGCGAGCGCTTCGACCGGCGGCTGGCGGTGTATCGTGCCCTCCGCGAGCGTGGCGTCGTCCCCAAGACCGGTTACAAGTTCGGCGCTGATTTCCGGACGTACGCCGACGTCGAGACCGTCGACTCGCTGGGCCACTCCGAGTTGCTCGTGCGGGTGTTACCGGCGGATCACGCTTTCACGCCGCGCGATCTCGCGCTTGACGTCCGACTGGCCCACGGCGTTCGCAAGCGGATGGTGTTCGCGCTGGTGGCGGAGGCTGACGCGGACGGCGACCCCCGAATCGAGTGGCTCGAAGTCGGGCGACTGACGCCGTGACGGATAGAAAACAATTAAACCCCTGCTGGTGGAGACGTACGCACATGGCGTCCACTTCCCCCGACGTCCGTCGCTGGCACCCCCGGGAAGTGGACAGTGTCGCCGTCGCCGGCCGGCGGGCGTAACTCGTCGCCCGGCGGGCGATGCTCCCTCCGCTTTCTCGGCCCGGTGGCTTCGAGCACCAACCACACGAGACACGACACCAATGACGCGAGACTCACACACCGACGACGAACCGACAGACGACCGACGGCGTGAACAGGCTTCCCCCCGACTCCGCACTGACGGCGGCGCAGCCGCCGGTGCCGACGACACGACCCTGGATCCGTGGGGCTCCTCGACGGTCGCCGACTATCGAAATCTCTTCGAGGAGTTCGGCATCGAGGAGTTCGACGAAATCCTGCCCGATGTCCCTGCGCCCCACTATCTGATGCGCCGCGGGGTCATCTTCGGGCACCGCGATTACCGGCCGGTCGCCCGCGCCATGCGCGACGGTGACCCATTCGCCGTCCTCTCGGGATTCATGCCCACCGGCGACCCCCACATCGGCCACAAACTCGTCTTCGACGAGATCATCTGGCATCAACGCCAGGGCGGGGACGCCTACGGCCTGATCGCCGACCTTGAGGCCCACGCCGCCCGCGGGCTGACGTGGGACGAGATCGACGAGCATGCCCGGGACTACATCCTCTCGCTGCTCGCGCTGGGCTTCGACCCGGAGGAAGGGACGCTCTATCGACAGTCCGAGAACCGCGAGTTGCAGGATCTGGCGTTCGAACTCGGCGCGGAGGCCCGCTTTGCGGAGTTCGAGGGGATCTACGGCTTCGACGGCGAGACCGACGTCAGTCACATGCAGAGCGTCGTGACCCAGATCGCCGACATCCTCTACCCGCAACTCGAGGAACCCAAGCCGACCGTCATCCCGGTGGGTCCCGACCAGGACCCCCACATGCGCCTGGCGAGAGACGTCGCGGCCCGGATGCGCTATTTCGGCGTCACGAAGGCCTACGCCTCCTTCGAGACTGACGACGAGGAGCGAGCGCTGCTTGCGGAGGCCTACGAGACGCTTGCCGGCGACCATCCGGGAGAGACGATCCGGTGTGGCGACGCCGCGACGTATCTCGACAACGAGCGTGATCGCGACGCGACTGACGGTGGCGCGATGACCAAAGATCGTCTCATCACGATGCTCCGGGAGGCCGGCAAGGAACCGCTCCGTCCCCGCGTCCGGTTCCTCGACCGCAACGCCACCGAGGAGGCCTTCGAGGCACTCATCGAGGCCATCGACGGCGAGAAGCGCGTCTACGACGAGCACATCGACGCCTTCGAACTGGATCACGAGGCCGCCGCGGCACTCGCCCGCGAGGTCGAACTCGCCAACGGCGGGTACGGTTTCCTCCCGCCATCGTCGATCTATCACCGCTTCATGACCGGTCTGACCGGCGGGAAGATGTCCTCGTCCGTCCCGGAGAGTCACATCAGCCTGCTCGACGATCCCGAAGACGGCTACGACAAGGTTCGTGCGGCGACGACGGGCGGTCGGGAGACCGCAGAGGAACAGCGCGAACTCGGCGGGAAGCCCGACGAGTGCCCGGTCTACGAACTCTACGCCTACTTGCTCGCGGATGACGACGACGAGTTCGCCACCGAGGTCTACGAGGAGTGTGCCGGCGGCGAGCGATTGTGTGGCGGCTGCAAGGAACAGGCCGCCGAACTGATGGAGTCTTTCCTCGAAGATCACCAGGAAAAACGCGAGGAGTGGACTGAGAAACTCGACGAACTCGATATCGACTTCGATTCGAGCCGTAAACGAACTTGATCGACCGTCCTCGATTCGCTACTTCTGCCACCGGGTGAGTCCGCCTCCCCTGGCGATCCGAACCCCTCGTCTCGTTTTCCCTCACACCTCATTCGCTACAATCCCCTTCGGCATCAGCTGGTCGCGTTACGCTCGACGCTGGCGATCCGGACGCTCGTCGTCCCCGAAACGGCCCTGATCGACCGGGTTTCGTTCGCTTCGGACGCGACGAACCGGAGCGACCCGACCGACGTGGACGCGTTGGCAGCCGGGAGCGGGCGCGACCCGACGAGTGTTCCGTTCCGGCGCACCCGAAGTTCGAAGCCGTCTTCGACCGAGGCAACCGCGACCTTGCGACCGTCGATGCGGGCGTCGGCAGTCGCGGGGGCCGATCTGAACGACCGCGTCGTCGAGCCCTCCGTGCGCAGGTCGACGGCGTAGACGCTCTCGTTCCCGACGACGCTGACCGCCTGCCGTTCAACATCGACTGTCTGCTCCCAGTCGAGGCCACCGACGCGGACGGTCGCCGACCCGTCGTGGGCCAGTCGATCCGGGCTGACCGCCTCGATCCAGACCGCCCGGCGCTCGCTGGCGACGATGACGCCGCTCGACGTTCCATCGAAGATTTCGCTGTCCCAGGTGAGTGCTCGCCCCTCGCTGACGTTCTCGGCGTAGGTGATCGTGTAGTCCTGTATCTCGACCTCGCCGGTGTCCGCCAGCGAGGCCGTGCTCACGGTGGCCGGGCTGAACAGGAGGCCGAGCAGTGCGACCACGGCGAGTGCGCCAAGGAGCGTCCCGGTTGCCTTGCCCGGTCGGGGGATCGACGGCACTGGGACGCGGCCGAGCCAGCCGCCCGTCGGCACCGCGGCGATGAGGTGGCCGAGGGCCCATTTCAGGAGTTTGAGCACCAGATAGCCACTGCCGGCGACGACGCCGAGCGCTAACGCTCTGGCGGCCAGTTCCGAGGTCGGCTCGACGAGGACGTACGCCACGAACGTGAGTCCGACGATCAGTACCTCCCGGACCCACGTCGGCATCGAAACGGCAGCGACCCGACGGCGGAGTGCTCCCGGAATCACGCCGGTGTCGATATCCGGTTGCCAGGACAGCGACGGAAGCGCGCGTGGGGCCGAGATCCCCGGCCGCGCGCCGGTCGCCGCAAGCGTCACCAGGAGCGTCCCGAGCAGTACCATCACGACGCCCGCACCACGATACAACACGTAGACGCCCTCGCCCCCGGAGCTGACCACCAACCACAGCGACTTCGTGAGGGCGAAGGCGATCACCGCGCCGAACAGCCTGCCCGGTTCCGGCGTCCGATCGTACCGACGGAGGAGGCCGATTCCCAGCAGGATGCCGATGAGGAAGCCCAGCAGGTGGCCCTGGAAGGCGATCCCGGCCCAGGCGGGTGGCGTCGGCGGGCCGACCGACCGCGTCGCCTCGACGACCGGCTGTTCGGCGGCGTCGACGAGGACTCCCAGCGCGTCGTGGGCGACGATGGCGAGGACGGCAGCGAGCGGGCGCGTCACCACAGCGAACCCAGCGAGGGCGTAGACCGCCCCCGAGTAGCCAAGGACCCACCCGAGGACGAACGGCGAGGGGACCACGGCCAGGCCAATCATGCCGAGCGAAATCAGGAGGATTCGGACTCCCGGGCGACGCAGTCTGTTCCACCGTCGGGAGGCAGTGTCGTCCCTGTCCCGTGGGTAGTGACCGACGGCGTGCTCGACGACCGAGCCGAACACCACCAGCCCCGTAACGTTCCCGAGCAGGTGAGCGGGACCGGCATGTGCCAGTCCCGACGTGAGGAGTCCGACCGGTTCGAAGAGACTCCAGGAACGGAAGGGGATCGTCAGTGGCTGGCTCCAGTGTCCGAGGCCGCCCTGGACGAACAGGTAGAAGCCGACGACCAGCGCCGCCGTCGCGAACGTCGCCCAGGGCACTCCCCGGACGAACCGATCCCGGGTCAGAGACACCCAGCGCCCGCGACCGCCGACGAACCACCAGTAGCCACCCGAGAACACGACGACTGCGGCCAGGAGGACCATCCAGGGTATCATCCGATTGGCCCTGTCGGACAGTGCGTGCTTGAATCGTTCGATTCTCCAGATCTTCGCCAGTGTTGCCTACGATGGAACCATCCTTGAACCCGCAGCCGGCCGGACAATCCGAGCTGCCGTCCGCGAATGGGTACCTCGCGGTGGTATTCGTGGAAGATGGGAAGACCTTTTCCCGACGACGTTGAACGAACAATCACTTCGTGTCTCGTCCAGAGTCCTCGATCGACAGCGCCGTCCAGTCGATCAAGCGTACCGGTTCCCGCGCAAACCCTGTCCGAGGCGTTATCCTTCTCATCGGCCTGGGGCTTGCCCGCCTCGGGTTGATCGACGCCGAGCGGGCACGCAAAGCGACGGATCTCTCCTGGCCGCGCGTGGTCACCGGGATCGCCCGGATGTCGAAAAACGCGGCCGACGTGGCGATGGTCGGGGCGGCCTCGGGGATCGCCACCAAGCCGGCGATTTCGGGTGTCGGTCTGGCCGGCCCGTTCTGGGGGCTGGCGTTTGCTTTGGGCGGCGGCTTTGCCGCCGGCACGATCGCCCTCGTCTCCCAGCGATTCGGGGCCGAGGAGTTCGGCCAGCTCGGCCAGGCCGTCCGTTCGAGTTTCGTCGTCGTCGTCGCGGTGACACTCCCCGTCGGCGCGGCCTTTTGGTTGTTCCCCGAGTGGTTCATCAGCCTGCTCAACAGCGATCAACAGGTCATCACCTACGGCGCGACCTACCTCCAGATCCTCGGCCTCGGCGTCCCGTTCGCGGGGCTCAACCTCGTGGGCAGTCGCGTTCTCATCGGGGCCGACGACGCCCAGATCCCGATGATACTCCGTGGCGGCGGTGCGGTACTCAACATCGTCCTCAACGGCGTGTTCATCTTCGGGATGGGAATGGGTGTGGCCGGTGCGGCCTGGGGGACCGTCGCGGCCAACGTCCTCGTCACGTCGCTGTTCATTGTCGGGCTGATCGCCGGCTGGCTCCCCGGCATCGGCCAGTTCCCGGTCTCGGTCTCACCGCGTGGGACGTACTTCCATTGGGACGACATCACCGATGTGGTCTCCATCGGCACGCCCGTCGTCGGCCGGAACATGACCTGGACGGTCGCCCGCTTTCCCATGCTGTATATCGTCGGGATGTTCGGGACGACCGTCCTGACGGCGTACACCGTCGCCCGGCGCATCTGGGGGCTGATGAACGTTCCCGGATGGGGGTTCGGCCTCGCGGCGTCCAGTCTGGTCGGCCAGCATCTCGGCGAGGACGACGAGGAGACCGCCGGGGTCTACGGCCGGGAGATCGTCCTCATGGCGGTCGCGACCTACGGCGTCTCGGCCGCAGTCGTCGCCCTGGTTGCTCGGCCAGGTGTCGTCCTGCTCGGGGCCGAGGGCGAGGTCATTCCGATCGCCGTCGGCATGGTCTTTGCCGGATGCCTCGCGATCATTCCCCAGGGCGTCAACAGCACCATCGCCGGGGCTCTGGACGCCAGCGGCGACACGAACTGGCCGTTCATCTACCAGACACTCGGCGTCTTCGCCGTCTCTATTCCCGCCGCGTATCTCGGTGCGAAGACCTCGATCGGCGTCTGGGGTATCTACGTTGCCTTCCTCGGCGAGACGCTCGTACCTGCCATCGGGAACTACTACCGCTTCTCGACGGGCAAGTGGAAGGCCATCAGCCGGGAGTACCGCCCGGAGACGGCGCTAGACGACTGATCGCTGCCGACGCTTCCTTCCGTTGCTGGGACCGAGCAAACCACAACGGAAAAACTATAGCGGAAAAATACAATAGCCACGAAAATATGATCGAAGAGAATGAACACGATGTGAGAATAACTCGGATCATCTATGTCCTTTTCGCGATTCAACTCACGATCATTGGTGTGGCCTTCGATCCATTCTGGCCACTCATTCCTGTTGGTGTCGCGATAAGCCTCATCGCGATAATCCGTCCGTAGCTGCTGAAGTTGATCCGGAGACGGTCGTCTTTTGGGGGGTTTACCCCTTTCGACTGGGAACTGGAAAGCTATCAGCCGGGAGTACCGCCCGGAGACGGCGCTGGACGACTGAACTAAATTCGTTCGCAGCCGTATCCGTGCCCCTCAGATCCACTCGTAGCCACGTTGATAGCTGAGATGATACGAGAGCACGAGGACGACTGGCACCAGTGCACCCACTGTATACAGCTGGGTGAGTGGGTCGGGTGGAGTCATGATTGCAACGGTAGCGTGCCCAACTAATCCGAGGACCAACACAGACATCAGGAACTGAGAACCTTTCGACGCCATCTCTTGTTGTTCAATATTCCACTCGAACTGTCTTAAAGGCATCCGTGAGTCAGCCTGGGCCTGGATCGGGTGCTCTCGCAACGCTTTTGTGTGATGGCTTACCAACCCAGGGATATGGCACCGAACGCCCAGGACCGGTGGATCGCCAGCCAGTCGCGAGTCGGTCGGGCGTTCGGCTTTTTTGACGCAGCCTGACTGTCGGTGGACTCGGGGGTCAGATTGCCCCCTTGACGAAACCGACGTCGCAGGTTTCGCTCCGCTATGAGCGAAATTGAGAACCGTTATCCGAACAACACACGGTACTCCGACAACAACTGATGGAACTCCCGAGCGACCAACTCGCGGTGGTCGAAGCCGCGAGCGCAGACGACCGACGCACCGTCGAACAGCTGAGCGAGGAAACCGGCCTGGCCACGGCAGCCGTCACCCGCGCGGCCTTCGAACTCGAAGACGAGGGGCTGGTTGCCGTCACCGAAACGACCGACGAATCCGTCTCGCTGACCGAGGAGGGCGAGTCCTACCTCGACGCCGGCCTGCCCGAACACCGCCTCTACTCCGCTGCCGTTGAGGCCGGTGCCGACGAGGGGGGCGTCTCGATGGGGCAGGTCATCGGGGCCGCCGATCTCGATGGCGCGGCCGTCGACATCGCGCTGTCGAACTTCGCCCGGAAGGGCTACGGCGAGATCGATGCCGGGGAGATCACCGCCGAACCTGCCGTCGATCCGAACGACGACGCGGAAGCCGCCGCCCTGAAGGTCATCGATGCAGGCGACGCTGTCGATGACGACGACGTTCTCGACCACCTCGACCGCCGCGGGCTGATCGAGCGCGACGAGCGGACCGTCCGGTCGGTCGAACTCACTGACGCGGCCGTGACGGAACTCATGGCTGGGATCGAGGAGGCCCAGGAAGTCGATCGCCTGACGCCCGATCTCCTTACCAGCGGCGACTGGGAAGACGTCGAATTCGCCGACTACAACGTCGAGGCCGACGCCGAAGCCATCGACGGCGGGAAGATGCACCCGCTTCGCGGCATGGCCGAACGCGTCAAGGAAGTCCTCGTCGGGATGGGCTTCGAGGAGATGAACGGTCCCCACGCCGACGCGGAGTTCTGGATCAACGACGCGCTGTTCATGCCCCAGGATCACCCCGCGCGCACGCACTGGGACCAGTTCGCGCTGGACGTGCCGCCGATGGACGACCTGCCCGACGGGGTCCGCCAGGATGTCGAGGCAGCCCACCGGGAGGGCGCTGGCCCCGATGGCGAGGGGTATCACTCGCCGTGGGGCGAGGAGATGGCCCGCCAGGTCGACCTTCGTGGCCACACCACGTCACTCTCTGCCCGTCACCTCGCGGGCGTCGCGCAGGGCGACCTCGAACCGCCACAGCGCTTTTTCTCCGTCGAGAAGGCCTACCGCAACGACGAGATCGACGCGACTCACCTCCTCGAGTTCTTCCAGATCGAGGGCTGGGTGATGGCCGAGGACCTCTCGGTGCGGGACCTGATGGGCACGTTCACGGAGTTCTACGAACAGTTCGGGATCACCGACCTGGAGTTCAAGCCGACGTACAACCCCTACACGGAGCCGAGTTTCGAGCTGTTCGGCGAGCACCCGGTCACGGGCGAGGTCGTCGAGATCGGCAATTCCGGGATCTTCCGACCCGAGATGCTCGATCCCCTCGGCGTCGAGTGTGACGTGATGGCCTGGGGACTGGCCCTGGAGCGACTCATGATGCTCGTCACCGGTGCCGAGGACATCCGGGACGTTCACGGGACGCTGGCGGATCTTGAGTACCTGCGAACCGAGGAGGTGCGTTACTGATGCCCACTGTCGACATCGATACCGACGAACTGCGGGAACTGACCGGCCACGGCGAGAAGAGCGACGACGACCTGCGCGATGATCTCTTCGAACTCGGCCTGGAGTACGAGGGCGAAACCGAGGACGGCGAGTTGCGCTTCGAGTTCGAGCCCGACCGCCTCGATCGCCTTTCCGTCGAGGGGGTCGCCCGGTCGCTGCGCTACCAGTACGGCGATGACCGGGGCGTCTACGTCCCGAAGACCAACGGCGCCGACTGGACGATTCACGTCGAGGACGTGCCCGAGGAACGACCCTACGTCACGGGCGCGGTCGTCCGCGGGCTGGATCTCGACGAGGCATCGCTGGAATCGCTGATCCAGCTTCAGGAAAAACTCCACGCGACGATGGGTCGCAAGCGTGCGAAGGGCGCGATCGGGGTGCACGACCTGACAATGCTGAAAGGCGGCGAGGCTGCCGACGATGGCGAGGGCAAGTCCGTCCGCTACACCGGGATCGACCGCGACGGCGACACCTTCGTGCCGCTGGAGGGCGACGCCGAGATGACGCCCGGCGAGGTCCTCTCCGAGCACCATATCGGCGAGGAGTACGCCGACCTCGTCGCCGAGTACGACAGTGTGCCCGCGATCTACGACTCGATCGGGCTGTTCTCGTTCCCGCCGGTGGTCAACGGCCGCCGGACGGAGGTCTCGACCGACTCGCGGGACCTCTTCATCGAGATGACCGGCACCGACCAGTGGACGATCGACCACATGCTCAACATCGTCTGCTACGCCCTGGACGCCCGCGGCGGAACGATCGAGGACGTTCGTGTCGAGTACGAGAACGCTCCCGAGGAGTACCGCGACTCGCTCCTCCGCCCCGATTTCTCGACGAAAACCAAGACCGTCGTCCACGACCGGATCGAGCGCACACTCGGGATCGACCTCGAAGAGAGCGACGTGATTGACCTCCTCGAACGATCCGGACTGGACGGGGACTCTACCGAGACGGACGGGTCGCCAGCCTACGACGTCACGATCCCCCCGTATCGCGTCGACGTCCTCCACCCCGTCGACGTGATCGACGACGTCGGGCGGGCCTACGGGTTCAACGAACTCGAACCACGCTACCCCGCGGTCGGGACGATCGGCGGTCGTCACGAGCGCGCACGACTCGAGGAGGCCGTCCGGACCGCGCTGGTCGGGCTTGGTTTCCAGGACCTGCTGAACTTCCATCTCACGAGTGCCGACGAACTGCATGACCGCATGGGGATAGAGCCAGGCGTGGACGCCCTGGGTGGCGGCGACCCTGTCGAGATCCGCAATCCCTACAGCGAGGATTACACGGTCGTCCGGACGTGGCTGCTCCCGTCGATCATGCAGGTCCTCGAGAACAACACCCACCGACGATATCCCCAGGACCTCGCGGAGGTCGGGTTCGTCGCCCAGCGTGACGACGACGCAAACACTGGCGTCGCCGAAGCCCGTCACGTCGCGGGCGCGCTCGCGCGTCACGACGTGTCCTACGAGGACGCCAAGGCCCGCCTCCAGGCACTGGTGGCGGACTTCGATGCCGAACTGGAGACGCCACCCACGGCGCATCCGTCGTTCATCGACGGTCGGACTGCTGCCGTCGAGATCGATGGCGACGCGGTCGGCGTAATCGGCGAAGTTCACCCCGCTGTGCTCGTGGAACACGATCTGGAACTGCCGGTCGTGGCCTTCGAGTTCGACCTGGCGGCGTTGCAGTAAGCAAGCGGTTTTTCGCCCACGTTTTTGCGCGAGAAGCTTTGCTTCGAGCGGAAAAAGGTGGTTGAACACGATCTGGAACTGCCGGTCGTGGCCTTCGAGTTCGACCTAACGGCGTTACAGTAGTCGATACGTTTGCCGGCCTCACGGTATCGGTCGACCCCTGGTTCGGCAAGGCACTCTGTCTCCCCGAGAAGTGTTGAAGTCGAGGGAAAACCCGGCGGTCAGTGGTGGGATACTCATTGACACGGGTGTTAGGTTTGGTATTTCCTTCTTTAGCATAAATTTCGTTCGGATTGTACCACTTTGTCCGGAAATTCTGTGAGATGACGTCAGTCTTTCCGGTACGATCCGATATATAAGGAAACAACTGTTATGTAGAGTTGAGCAACGATGTCGACTACCGACGACACCGCGACGCCCGCATTGCCAGCCAGCTCTCGCGAGTCGAACCGCGACCTGGATCGGGCCTATGACGACCACGAGGACCCGTCGATCCTCACGGTGTTTCCGACCGATGCCGAGTGGCCGGAAATCGGAACGATGTGGATCTCGGTCGACGTAGAGCACGCGGTGTCGGCGGCCGAGTGGCGCTAAGGCCGCATTCTCGAAGAACTTCGTAGTCCCAGTAGAGTGTCTGCTTAGAGGTCCGCACCGACGGCGTCCTCGACGCTGTTGAAGCCGTCGCGTTCGAGTAGCGTCGCGAGCCCACGATTGACGTTCCGGGCGATAGTTGGCCCGCGGAAGATGAAGCCGGTGTAGATCTGGACTAAACTCGCCCCAGCGCGGATCTTCCGGTAGGCGTCAGCCGCGGTGAAGACGCCGCCGACGCCGACGACCGGGACGTCCGTCCGGCTGGCGACGAACCGCACCATCTCGGTCGCCTGTTCCTCGATGGGTCTGCCCGAAAGCCCCCCTTCTTCGACACGATCCGGGCTGGTGAGCGCTTCAGGGCGGTCAGTGGTCGTATTGGTCGCGATCACGCCGTCGAGATCGTACTCCCCGACCAGCTCCAGGGTTTCCTCGACGGCTGGCTCCGGCAGGTCGGGCGACACTTTCACCAGGAGCGGGGCTGCGCCGGCGTTTTTCAGCGTGCTGAAGATGTCTTCCAGCGACTCGCGGTTCTGTAACTCTCTGAACCCCGGCGAGTTGGGACAGGAGACGTTGATCACGAAGAAATCGCCTCCCTCGGCAACCTGCTCGTAGGTCTCGCGATAGTCCGCGGCCGCCTCGTCCATCGGCACGTCCTCGGTCTTCGCGAGGTTCACACCGACCGGCATCGAGACGTCGGTGTTGTCGAGCCGCTCGCCGATCACCTTCGCGCCCGGATTGTTGAGCCCCATCCGGTTGATGATGGCCTCGTCCTCGACGAGTCTGAACACGCGCGGGCGCGGATTGCCTTCCTGGGGCTCGGCAGTGACGCCGCCGACCTCGACGTGCCCGAAGCCGAGTGCACCCAGTGTGCCCGGAGCCTCGGCTGTCTTGTCGAAGCCCGCCGCGACGCCGATCGGATTCGGGAACTCACACCCGAACGCGGACGTCGAGAGACGATCATCGTCAACTTTGAACGCTCGTGCGAGTGCCGACTCGATCGGCGTCCCGTCGACGAGTTTCATTCCTTCGTGTGCGAGCGCGTGCGCAGTCTCGGGTGATAGCTGAAACAACAGCGGCTTGGTGAGGTTATAGGGGTTCATTGTGTGTCGATCCCGGGCCATCGGCACTCGGCCCGCGATGGCGAGTTAGAAGTCGTGCTCGACGTCCTCCGGATTCGCCTTCTGGATGATGATCTTGTTGTCCCGGACTCTGACGAACACTTCGTCGCCGATCTCCATCCCGGCGACAGCCAACTCGTCCTCGTGAAGGTTGATGTGGACGTTGTGGTACTCCCCGTCCTCGTCCTTCGCGCCACTCGGGCTGAGCTTCTTCTTTCGCACCATCGCGGTATCTTAACCTGTGGTTGGCTGGAGCACGTACTTAAGCCTACCGTGCCAGTCCCGTCGTCGCCGCTGGCTCGCACTGTTGGCCCATCGCGTACCCCGGCGCGCGCGAACCGCGCGCCGTCAGTCGACCGCCCGGATTTCGGCCGAATATCGCCACCCGCCGGATTTTCACATAAATATTTTGTGGCAACCACCCCCCGAATCGGGGGGTATTTTTATAGTGTGTCATGTTCTGGGTTGACATGGAGTCTCGAAAACCATGGCACGTGATACGGACAAACGAAACTTTGCACTGCGCGAATCGGACGGGAACGAGTCGAGCGTCTTCTCCGGGGGGACACCTCGTCAGGCGGCACTGAAAGCTGCACGACGGCTGGACCCCGCTCCGAGCGAGGACGCGGCCGATCCCGAGACAATTCGCCTCCGTGAGAAGGGGACGGAGAAAGTCCACGTCTACGAAGGATGGGCCTGGGAAGAGGACGCGCCCGACGACAAGCCCGACTGGATGCCCGGCGAAATCACCAAGGGCAACGTGTCCAAGCAGGGTGTCGAACATCTCGAGGAGATCTGACGCGGCGACACACTGCGGGATTACTTTTCGACGGGCTACCCGGAGTCGATAGTCACTACTGTCCCGACGGCCAACCCTCGGTGCGCGGCTTTCACTCGGGATGACCGGACGCACGACGCGCGGGATGACTACTCGACCTCCGGCCGCGCGCCATTCTTCGTACTCTGGGAGCCACTACAACCGCGGAAGTGAACGCGCTTGTTCTGGGCAGCCTTCCCAGTTGGCCAGTCGTGTAACCGATTGGCCCCTTTTACTCACGTCTCATATACTGGATCCACGTGTTGGCGGGTGTGTGGGCCTGCTGGCGTGGCTGGCCCCCATGTCACGGTACGACATCCCGATCCGCTTGTAATCGCATGACGTGGCGGGTCTCCTTCGACGGGTTTAAGTAATTACCTCCCATCTGAGTAAATACGCAGCGGCGAAGGGCGAACGACGCCCCTCCGGCCGCGTCGCGCCACTCGCGTGGTGCGATTCGATCCGATGCCCTTAAGTGTAACAGGGCACTTCGGATTGAATACGAACGTGGTTCGGACGGGGCACGGATCGCCCCGGCCGCACTCGGGTCCGATCGACGCCGGTTCGAAGGGTTTATACCCTTACTCGGTGTATGTTCGGGTCCGGAAGAACATGAGGATTCCACCCCTGCGGTCCGCCGTATAGATGGGATCTGATGTTAGCCCTGGTAGTTCGGTGACACCCGACTGGGGTGTCAGCGAACGTGCTTACGATAGCGACGACACCCCTTGGGGGTGTCATCCGCCTAACCCTCCCCATTATGGGGAGACATTCCGGTTGATCCTGCCGGAGGCCATTGCTATCGGAGTCCGATTTAGCCATGCTAGTCGCACGGGTTTAGACC
>ENA-ORDC01000189-ORDC01000189.1-marine-metagenome-genome-assembly--contig:-NODE-189-length-68045-cov-6.775115_pt1 | contig 68045 bp, 68 predicted proteins | sample MGYA00237783_ERZ508515 | MGnify/ENA primary metagenome ERZ508515 (study PRJEB26186, sample SAMN06268792) | marine metagenome | isolation source: Eden Landing Ponds, San Francisco, CA, USA | place...
ACTGCCCGCCCGTCGAGGGCGTCGGCCCCCAGGCCGTAGACCGTCTCCGTCGGGTAGACGACGAGGTCGCCGTCGCGGATCGCCCGCGTCGCCCGGTCGAGGGCGCCCTCGTCGACCGCAACTGCCGCGTCCTCACCCATCGTCAGGCCGTCGCCCGCTCGCCGAGCGTCTCGATCGCGTCTTCGACGGCGTCGTAGTCGGGGAAGTCCGGCCACTGTTCGGCCACCCAGGCGTAGGCCACGGTGCGGTCGGGTTCGATGGCGAAGACGGCGGGTCGGGGTTCTTCGATCCCCGCCATGCCGTCGAGGTCGTGGACGATCCCGTACGCTTCGGCGACGCCGTTTGCGGGATCGGAAAACAGTTTCACGTCCGCGATGTCCCGGTCCTCGATCAGGGACTTGTGCTCGTAGGGCGTCGAGATGGACAGCCCGACGACGGTCACCTCGTCGGTCCAGCCGCGGTCGCGCACCTCGTTCCAGACGTACGTCGCCGGGAAGGCCCCGTCCATGGGGTAGCAGACGAGGAGGAGGGGCCCGTGGTCGAGGAGATCCGAGAGGCTGGCGTTCGTCCAGGACTCGGCGTCGACCAGGGGCCGCTCGAAGTCGGGGGCCTGCTCGCCCGCCTCGACGTGGTCCGTCGGGCCGAGGTCGACGACGTCGAACTCGAGGTCCACTACGATCCCCCCGCGGTCGCGCTGGCGTCTGCGGGCGCGGCCTGCCCGCCCTCGCCGTAGGTCGCGTCGAGGTACTCGACGACGTTCGCGCTCTCGGCCATCGTGACGCCGGTGGTCTCGTCCACGATCACCGGCACGGACCGCACGCCGGCGACGCGCTTGACGACGTCGCGCTCGGAGTGCATCGGTTCGACGAACACGGAGCGGTACGACAGGCCGAGGTCCTGGAGGCGGCGGACGACCCGCTCGCAGAACGGACAGGCCTGCAGGCGGTAGAGCGTGATCGCTGGGTCGGTCATACCCCCGCTTGGGCCAGTACCCGTGTAAGGGTGTCGCCGAGGCGGTCCCACCTGCGTTCATTCCGTCCCTGGAGGCCGACCATGACAACGCTTAATCCCGACGCCGGGCAAGGACGCAGGGTAATGGGCGATCCAGTCGTGGCCGGGCAGTTGCCCCGGGCAGCGCTGACCGTCGACGTGTTCGGCGTCGCCGTCTCTGACACCCTCTTTCTCGGCGCCGGTGCAGCGGTGCTGCTGGTGTTGTTGTTGCTGTCGGCCTTCTTCTCCTCCTCGGAGATCGCCATGTTCTCGCTCGCGTCTCACCGCCTGGAGAACCTCGCAGAGGAGGGCCGACGGGGCTCACGGACGTTACTCCAGCTCAAGCAGGACCCACACCGCCTGCTGGTCACGATCCTCGTCGGCAACAACCTCGTCAACATCGCGATGTCCTCGATCGCGACGGGGCTGCTCACGTACTACATCGGGAACGGCAGCGTGGCGGTCGTGATCGCGACGATCGGGATCACCGCGCTGGTCTTGCTGTTCGGCGAGAGCGCCCCGAAGTCCTACGCCATCGACCACACCGAGTCCTGGGCCCTCCGGATCGCCCGGCCGCTGAAGCTGGCGGAGTACGTCCTCTGGCCGCTGATCGTCCTCTTCGATTTCCTGACGCGTGCGGTCAACCGCGTCACCGGCGGCCAGTCGGCCATCGAGACCTCCTACGTGACGCGACAGGAGATCCGCGACATCATCGAGACCGGGGAGCGCGAGGGCGTCCTGGACGAGGAGGAACGCGAGATGCTCCAGCGCACCCTCCGGTTCAACGACACCATCGCCAAGGAGGTGATGACGCCCCGGCTCGACATGAGTGCCATCTCGACGGAGTCGTCCATCGAGGAGGCCATCGAGCAGTGCGTCCAGGGCGGTCACGCCCGCCTGCCCGTCTACGAGGGGAGTCTCGACAACGTCATCGGGATCGTCCACCTGCGCGACCTGGTGCGGGACCTGAACTACGGGGCGGCGACGGAGGGCGCCCTCGAACTCGAAGACCTCATCGAACCGACCCTGCACGTCCCCGAATCGAAGAACGTCGACGACCTGCTGACCGAGATGCGCAAGGAACGGCTCCACATGGTCATCGTCATCGACGAGTTCGGTACCACCGAGGGACTCGTCACGATGGAGGACCTCACCGAGGAGATCGTCGGCGAGATCCTCGAAGGCGGCGAGGAAGAACCCATCGAGTACGTCGACGACACCACCGTCGTCGTCAAGGGCGAACTCAACATCGAGGAGGTCAACGAGGCACTGGACATCGACCTCCCCGAGGGCGAGGAGTTCGAGACCATCGCCGGTTTCGTCTTCAACCGCGTCGGCCGCCTCGTCGAGGCCGGCGAGGTCGTCGAGTACGACGGCATCGACATCCGCGTCGAACAGGTCGAGAACACGCGGATCATGAAAGCCCGGATCACCCGCACCGACGCCTACGACCCCAGCGAGACCGACGAAGACGCGGAAGTCGAGGTCTCCGACGACGTCTCGACCGACCAGACCGCGAGTTGACTGTCCCACCACCCTCCCGGCGACGGCGATACGACGCGCGTCGAAACCCCTTCATTTCGTGTGGAGATCCATCGGTGAGAACCGCGATCACGTGCGTTTTCGCCCCCGTCGGCCGACTCGTCAGTCGCCGATATCGGCGCGACCGCTGGTCGCACTGCGGACCCGGTCACGGAGCGAGGCGGCCGCTGTGACCGGAACACGGACGTCGAATTCGACCACAGCGGCGTAGTCGGCGTCGAACTCGACACCTTCACTCTCCAGGATGCCGCGGACGGTGCCCGAGTCGTCGTATTCGACGGTGATCGAAAACCGCTCGTGGGGACGCTCGGTCTCGGTGCCGGCGTCGTCGAGGGCCTCTTTGACCGCTCGGGAGTACGCTCGTGCGAGGCCGCCGACACCGAGGTTCGTGCCGCCGTAGTAGCGGGTGACGACCGCGACGACGTTCTCGACGGCTTCCTGCTGGAGGACGTTCAGTGCGGGCTTGCCGGCCGAGTTCGTGGGTTCGCCGTCGTCGCTCGCCCACTCGCGCAGCGGCTGTGCACGGACGCGGTAGGCGGGGACGTTGTGGGTCGCGTCGGCGTACTCCTCGTCGACGGTCGCGACGAACGCCTCGGCGTCGGCGACGGTGCGGGCCGGGCGGACGTGGCCGAGAAACTCGGAGCCACGCACCTCGAAGCGGGCCTCGCCGGGTCCCGAGACGGTCCGGTAGGCGTCGTCGTCGCTCACTCGCGGGCGTAGGCCGGCGACGCGGATAGGCGTTCGTATCGTCGGCGGAGGGTCGGGGAGGGTTCACTCGTCCTCGCCCTTGCCCTCGTTTTCACCCACATCGTCGCGCTCGCGCCCGCCCCAGACGCGCTTGTCGGGGATCCGGACCGACATCCCGTCGCGGACGCGGATCTGACAGGCGAGTCTCGGATAGCCAAAGCGGTCGGCGAGGTCGTCGTGCCAGTGCTCGGGTGCGGGTGGGTCGGCGAGTCGGACGCCACAGGTCGCACAGATCCCGCGACCGCCACAGTTGGCGACGGCGTAGCGACTGTGTGGCGAGAGACCGGATTCGAGGAGAACGTCCCGGAGGACAGCGCCGGACTCGGTCGAGAGTTCGTGGGTTTCGCCGTCGGGCGTCTCGACGGTCAGTGTCACGTCGCCGGCCGTGGGTCGGCCGCGTCGGTCGCGTTCGTCGGCCATATCACCGCAGTTCGATAGCGTGGACGAAGGGCAACTCGCGTATCTCGTTGATCAGGTCGCCGGGGAGCGGTTCGTCGGTGACGACGTAGAGCTGGGCGTCGTCGGTGAACTCGGGGTCTTCGGTGATGGTCTGGCGGATGGAGATGCCGTGGTCGGCGATGGCGCCGGTGACGGCGGCGACGATGCCGGGCTGGTCGGCGTCGCGCACGGTGACGGTCAGCGCCGTCAGGTCGAGGACCGGTGCCAGGTCCAGCAGACTCGGGATAGCCGAGATGTTCTGGAAGATGGGGCGCAACTGGTCGTCGTCGAGGATGGCGTCGGTCGTAGCGTCGACGACTCGCCGGTCGACGTCGACCTCGCGGGCGATGCCGGTGTTAGGGATCTCGATGCCGCCCGAGACGACCCGTCCCTCGTCGTTGACCGAGAAGCCGCGTTCGAGCAGCAGGCGGATGACGGCCTGCTGGCTGGGCGAGTCGGCGAATTTCTCCATGATCGCGTCGAAGGTGGCTTCGTCCCCTTCGTCGGTGCCGCCGTCGGTGCTACTGGGAGTCGCGTCGTCGGTCATCGTCAGAGTTCGCCCTTCGTCGAGGGAGTGTCGCTCCGGCGGTCGTCGATGCGGGTCGCGTCGTCGAGCGCGCGAGCCAGGCACTTGAACAGCGCCTCGACCTCGTGGTGGGCGTTCTCGCCGTCGACGCCGGCGTGGAGCGTGAGGCCGGCGTTCATGGCCAGCGAGCGACAGAAGTGACCGGCCATGTGGCTGGTCATCCCGCCCACCGACGCCTGTGAGAACTCGTCGTCGAACGCGAAGTACGGGCGGCCGCTGATATCGACGACGACGCTGGCGACGGCCTCGTCCAGCGGGACGCGCCGGTCGGCGAACCGCCGGATGCCCCGTTTGTCGTCCAGCGCCTCGTCGAAGGCCTCGCCGAGTGTGATCGCGACGTCCTCGACGGTGTGGTGGTCGTCGACGTCGAGGTCGCCGTCACAGCGCACGGTGAGGTCGAACAGGCCGTGCGTGGCGAACGCCGTCAGCATGTGGTCGAAAAACCCGATCCCCGTCTCGACCGTGGCGTCGCCGTCGCCGTCGACGTCGAGGGTCACCTCGATCTCGGTCTCGGCGGTCTCGCGTGTCACTGCCGCCGTCCGCTCGGTCATACCCCGACCAAGCGCACCCGCCTATTTGGTGGTTTCGTCGAGACGTCGCCGTTCGCGCCCGGGAGGGCCCCGTCAGACGGCCGTCTGCCGGGTGTTTTTGATCTACTGTGTGCGACGTACTGGCATGGATCGTCACTGGACCCTGACGCTCGTCGCACTCGCGGGTATCGCGGCCGGGTTCGCGCTGTTCGCGGTCGACGCCGCGACGCTTGCTGGCGTCGTGACGGCCGCCGGTGCGTACGCGCTCGTCTTCCCGGAGTTCGCCGACACCGCACGCGGCACTGCCGAGGCGAACTGAGTCCGACACGTCTGCCACTGCGAGCGCCCGTCACCGCGAGCAGCGACCCCGTCATAGTGATTATTGTAGTGATTTACCGGCACACGCCGACCCCGGGGTCGGCGCGATCCGGAAATAATCTACAATAAGCACTATCAGTCGTTGCCCGGCACCGAGTCGCCGGCCGGCCGGCGGTCGCGGCGGTACTCGGCGACCCTGGCGAGTACGACGACGCAGAACGCGGCCGCGAGCGGTACCAGCAGGAGCGGCAAGGCCGAACGTGCGTCGGACCCCCCGATGACGACGCCCAGGATGGCGGGGACCGTCGCGAACGCGACCGACCCGGTGGCCGAGGCGACCCCGTTGACAGGGCCGCTGTACTCGGGTGCCGCGTCGGTCCCGTAGGCCACCGCCGTCGGGAAGACACCGGAGACGAGCGCCCCGATAGCGGCGACGCCGGCCAGTACCCACAGTCCGTCGGCGACGAGGAACGTGTACGCGAACGCGGGGAGGAGGAGTCCGAGTATCACGGTCAGCAGCGTCAGGTAGCCCACGCGCTCGGCGAGGGCGCCACAGGCCAGTCGGCCGGGAACGTAGGCCGCGAGCAGGAGCGTCAGCGTCAGTTCGGCCCACCGTTCGGGGAGTTCGGCGCCCGCGTAGTAGGGCAGCCAGGTGAAGAGACTCCCCTCGACGCCGATGACGAAAAAGAGTGCGGCGAGCATCCCCAGGATCTCCGGCCGGCGAATCAGGGTGGCGAGACTCGCGCGGGTCAGGGGTTCCTCGTTCCCGCCGACGTCGGGGGTGTCGAGGTACCAGAACAGGAGTGCGAGTACCAGCACCGCGCCGGCGAGGCCGAGGTAGACCAGTCGCCACGACCCCAGCGCGAGCGCGAGGACGACCGCCAGCGGCCCCAGCGCCGCACCGACGGCCCAGATGGCGTCGTAGAGGTTGTAGACGCGACCGCGGTCGTCGGGGTAGAAGTGCCCCAGCAGTGGTCTGTCGAGCGCGCGGACCAGCCCGATCGTCGCGCCGCGAGCGAGCATCGCGCCGAGGAAGACGAGAAACGTCGGCGCCAGCCCCATCGCCAGGAGCGCGGCGGCGGTGCCGAACGCGCCCACGACGATGACCGTCTGCGTGTCGACGCGACCCGCACTGGACCCGACGAGCAGCATGACCAGTAGATACCCGACCGTCCCCGCGGGGGCGACGAGACCGAGCTGCCACGCGGGGACGCCGTAGAACCCCTCGAGCGTGGGGAGGACCGCACCGCGGACCTGTATCACCGCGCCCGCGACCGCGACCGTCAGGAAGATCGTCGCCGTCCACAGTCGTCGGTTCCGGCTCACGCCGCCGCGCGCCCTCCACTCGTTTGCCGCCCGTACACTGCTCGCCCTCCACTCGTTCGCCACTCGCACGTTGTTCGCCGCCCGCTCGTTCGCCGCTCGCGCGTCGCTCCGTCACGGATAGTCATCGGCGTCGTTTCGCCGTGATTCCGGAAAAGGTTTGTGAGGATAGTACAAGAAACGATACTCATGAGCGAGTCGCGGATCGCCGAGCACCTGGCGGCCTTCGGATTCTCTCGAAAGGAGATCGATACGTATCTGGCGGTGCTGGGGCGAGGGCAGGCGACGACGGGCGAAGTCGCGGCCGCGGCGGACGTCTCGCAGGGGTACGTCTACGAGGTGACGGAGACGCTGGTCGACCGCGGGCTCGTCACGGTCGACGAGGGGTCGAATCCGACGATGCTCCGGGCCCGGCCCGCGGCGGAGGCGGTCGCGGAACTGTCGCGGCGGCTGTCGGACCTACAGTCCGCGGTCGAGGACGTCTACAACGAACCCGCCGCAGTGGACGTCGGCTTCGAGATGGTCCGGTCGCGCCAGACCGTCGAGCGCCGTACCGAGCGCTTCCTCGCCGACGCCACGGAGGAGGCGTTCCTGGTCGTGCCTGCGACGGCTTTCGAGCGTCTCCGCGGGGCGGTCGCCGACGCCAGAGAGCGGGGCGTGACGGTGTATCTCTGTCTCGTCGCGCCGGACGTGGAGGTCGTCACCGACGCGATCGCGGATTTCGACCGGTACGCGACGGTCGTCCGGACGTGGGACGCCCGGCCGCAGGTGTTCGTCCTCCGGGACAACCGCGCGGGACTGGTCGGGAGCCACGGCGTGTTGACCGGCCGCCACGGTGACGAGTACGCCGTGACGTTCGGCCAACCCGAAGTCGCGAACGGGTTCTACGGCAACATGGTCAGCAACGTCTGGTCGATGGCCAACCCCCGTTTCGTCGCCGACCCGCCCGCTCTGCCGGCGAGGTTCGAGTACTTCCGGACCGGCGTGACCGCCGCTGCCCGCCACGTGAACGCGGGTCGTGACCTGGTCGCCGACGTCGACGTCGTCGATACGGGGACCGACGGCGAGCGAACGCTCGAGGGCGTGCCGATTCGCGAAGTCCGCCAGAGCCTGGTCGCGCCCGCGACCGCCCGGTTTCCCATCGAGAACGCCCTCGTCGTCGAGACCGACCACGGCCCCGTCAGCATCGGCGGCGACTCCGCCGGGTTCGACCCCTACTACGAGGACTTCGCCGCGCGCGGTCTGACACTCCGGGAGGCGTGAGTCCCGTCCGGGTCAGGCGAAAAAGGCCGCCAGTCTGTCGGCGGCCGCCTCGACGCGCGGGGTCACCATAGCGAATCGGAACCAGTCGCTCCGGGACTCGCCGAAGGCCGCACCGGGCATGCCCGCGACGCCGGCCTCGTCGACGAGCCGTTCGACGTTTGCCATCGTCCCCGGGAACCCCTCGAACCGGGCCATGACGTAGAAAGACCCCTGCGGGGTCGTGTACTCGGCCCCTGCCGCGTCGAGCGCGTCGGTGAAGGCGTCGATCCGCTCGCGAAGCAGTCTGCGGTTGTCCTCGTAGTAGTCGGGCGCGGTCTCTTCGAGCGCCCGCAGGACGGCGAACTGGGCGGGGCGACTCCCGGTGACGACCGAGAGCATGTGGCGGGTGCGCGCGGCGTCGACGAGGTCCCCGAGCGGACCGTCCTCGCGCGGGAAGACGGCGTAACCGACGCGCAGGCCCGTCACGGCCATCGACTTCGAGAAGGCGTTGGTGACGACGACGTGGTCCGAGTCGTGGACGAGCGCGCTCTCGAACCCTCCGGTGTAATCGAAGTGGTCGTACACTTCGTCACTGAGGAGGACGGCGTCGTACTCCTCGGCGATATCGACGAGCTCGGCGACCGTCTCCGGAGGGTAGACGGCGCCGGTCGGGTTGTTGGGTGAGTTGACGACGATCACCGCCGTCTCGTCGCTGGCGGCCTCACGGACGACGCTGGGATCGAGTTGTCCGTCGGCCTCGACCGGGAGGAACTGCGTCGGAGCATCGAGCAGGTTCGCGCGGCCGGCGTAGTAGGGGTAGACCGGGTCGGTCAGCAGGATCTCGCGGCCGCTCCCACGCCGGATGGCCTCGGTCATGGCGAGGTGGTTGGCCTCGCCGGCGCCGTTCGTGACGATCACTCGCGAGCAGTCGACGCCGCGGCGCTCTGCGATCTCCTCGCGAAGCGGTGTGAGCCCGACGCTGGGCGGGTACGCGAAGGCCTCTGCGTCGCGGTCGGCGTACTCCCGGAGTCCATCGCGGAGCGCCTCGGGCGGTCCCCAGTCCGGACTGCCACTCACCATGTCGACGACGTCCCGGTCGGCCCGGGCGGCGTACTGCATCACCCGGAAAAACTGGGGCGTCTCGTAGTCCATGGCGGTGGACCGGTCCCGACCGACCTAAACGTTGCTGGGACGGACGACGGCGCCCGCAGCCACGGGGTGACCGGCGGGTGGACGAACGGTCTGTGGGGTGAGAGGAGCGAGAACCGACCAGTGGGCTATTCCGTCGACCGTCTTAGCCGTTTCCCCCGCATTTTCGAGACTGGTTACTACCCGAACATTTTATTGCACGTAACGGAAAGTATCCGGACTATGAGCGATCGCGATCCGATAGTCTCCCGGCGAGACCTGTTGCGGGCCGCACCGGCCCTCGCGGCCGGTGGGCTGGCGGGCTGTGGCAGTCTCGTCGGCGACAGTAGCACCGAGACACCGGGCGGGACGCCGACCAGCGCGCCGACTGCCACACCGACCCCGACGCCGACGGCGACGCCGACTGCCACACCGACCCCGACGCCCGACCGTCCGAGCGTCGCACGCCAGGTCATCCAGCGCGACAGGGCGGCGATCACGCACATCTACCGGAGCGTCACCGGGGAGATAACCTGGCCGTCGCTGGAATCGTACAACCGGGTCGACCCGGCGCTGCTCGGCGTCTGGGAGACGGGCGACGACCGCGCGGAGTTCACCGACGACGCCGAGTTCAGGGAAACCGGGTCCGACTACGACAACCAGGGCACGTACGCCGCCTACGACGGGAGGATCTTCCTCCAGTACAGCACCGGCGAGGAACTCACGGTCGGCTACGAGGTGCGCCAGGAGGACGGTGAGACGGTCCTCGATCTCAGCAACGACTCGGGTATCTTCGCCACCTACACCCGGACCCAGGATGCCGCCGACGAACGCTCGACGCTCGAACAGTTCGAGGACCTGATACTCGTCGAGGCCGAGAACCCACAGACCCAGCGCCAGGAACTCCAGGCCGGTAACACAGGGTCGGGGTTCGTCGTCACGCCCGAGGGTCACGTCGTCACGAACGCTCACGTCGTCGGCGCGGACGAGGACCCCGAGTACACGCTGTACTACCGGCTCGCGAGCAGGACGCGTGAGGCCATCACGAGCACGCTTGAGGAGGACTACGACCTCACCGACACCGAGCAAGGGGAGGTCGAGGCGGTCTTTTTCGACAAGATGTTCGCCTACTACACCGACCACTCGACGGTCGAGCGCGTCGAGACGGACGTCGCCGTCCTGCACGGGCGGACGCCGCCCGACGAGGACCTGGAAGTCCACAGCTGGTCGGCCACCGTCGAGACGGCCGGGACCGTCCGCGAAACCGTCGAGGGCGAACCGACGTGGGGCCGGGACGTCGCGGTCCTGAAAGTCGACGCCGGGTCACCGCTCCAGACCGTCCCGCTGGGTGACTCGACGGATCTGGGAACCGGCCAGGACCTGTTCGTCGTCGGCTACCCGGATATCGGTGTCCAGGACCTCTTCGAGGACCGCAACACCGTCCTCGAACCGACGCTGACCTCGGGCGTCGTCAGCGCGCGGCGGACGCTCAACTCCGGGGTCGAGACGATACAGACCGACGCCGGCATCAACGGCGGCAACAGCGGCGGCCCGATCTACGACAGCGACGGCGAGGTGGTGGGTATCGCCACGTTCAAACCCGCCGACCTGGACCTCGAAGAGGTCGCCTTCGGCCTCCCGATCGAGATCGCGACGGGATTCCTGGGCGAACTCGGCGTCGAGAATACGCCCGGCGAACTCACCGAGACCTATCGCGAGGGGCTGAACGCCTACTGGCGCGATGACTGTGCGGACGTCACGAACCACATGGAGCGCGTCCTCGAACGCTGGCCCGAGCACCCCTACGCCCGCGAGTTCATCGAGGACTGCTGAGCGCGTCGTGAACGGGGGTCGTTGTACCATCGGACCAGACCGGACCGGACCGAGGTCAGAGTGGAAACCGGTGACGCGTTTTTTCACGCCGGGTCGCGATAGCGACGCCTATGGCAGACGACGCGCCGGCGACGCCGTCGCCTGACGAGGCCTTCGCCGCGTTAGGCAACGAGACGCGACTGGCCATCCTGCGAGCGCTCGGTGGCGCGGACGGACCACTTCCCTTCTCGGACCTCTACGACCGGGTCGACGTGAGCGACAGCGGGCAGTTCAACTACCACCTCGACAAGCTTACCGACCACTTCGTCCGCCACTCGGCAGGGGGGTACGAACTCGCCCGTCCGGGCAGTCGCGTCGTCGAGGCGGTGCTCTCGGGCGCGGTGACGGACACGCCGGTGCTCGAACCCACCGAAATCGACCACCCCTGTCCGTTCTGTGGCGCGCCGGTCGAGGTGCGCTTTCGCGACGAGCGAGTCGAACTCCGCTGCACCGAGTGTGCGGGCAACTACGGGTCGAGCCTGGACGGTGAGTCGGACGACGCTGGCGACGAACGCGACGCAGTCCCCGACGACGCTCCCGACGACGGCAGGTACGGCTATCTCGGGTATCACCCGCTCCCGCCCGCTGGCGTCGACGGGCGGGACGCGACCGACGTGCTGAGCGCGGCGATGACCTGGGGCCACCTCGAACTCATGGCGGCGGCGAGTGGCGTCTGTCCCCGCTGTTCGGCGGCGCTCGACCGCACGCTACGCGCCTGCGAGGACCACGACGCGACCGACGGCCTCTGTGCGAACTGTGGCAACCGTCACGCCGTCGCGGTCGACCTGACGTGTACCAACTGTATCTACGACGAGAGCGGGTCGGCGATCATCGGCCTGACCGGTACGACGCCGGTGCTCGCGTTCCTGACCGCGCGGGGGTACGACCCTATCGCGCCCGACCCCGGAACCCACGCGACGGTCAGCCGCGCGCTCAACGACTACGAGGAGACGGTGCTCTCGACGGACCCGTTCCGAGTACGGTTCACTCTCACCGTCGACGGCGACGAACTCGAACTGACAGTCGACGCGGACCTCGCCGTCGTCGAAGCGGTCGAGCACTCGGCGGCGGGCGACTGACGGCGCGAGCGGGGTTGCGGGCCGTTCGACTCCCGTGCGCCCGCTCAGTATCGGGCTACTCGAGCAAGTTCTCGCCGGTCATCGCCGCGGGTTTCGCGACGCCGACCAGTGCCAGGAGCGTCGGCGCCAGGTCCTCCAGCGCACCGTCCTCCCGGATCCGATGGCCGCCGTCGCCGCCCATCGGGTCGAGATAGACGAGCGGTACTGGATTCGTCGTGTGGGCGGTGTAGGGTTCCTCGGGCGTGCCCATGTCGTCGGCGTTGCCGTGGTCGGCCGTGACGAGGACGTGCCCGCCGGCCTGCAGGATGGCCGCGACAAGCCGTCCCAGTTGCTCGTCGACCGCTTCGACCGCCGCGACGGCCGCCTCGAAATCTCCCGTATGCCCGACCATGTCCGGGTTGGCGTAGTTGAGCACCAGCACGTCCGGGTCCGCCGATTCGATCGCAGCGATCGCCGTATCGGTGACTTCGGCCGCGCTCATCTCCGGTTGCAGGTCGTAGGTGGGGACGTCCGGGCTCTCGACTATCTCGCGGCGTTCGCCCTCGAATTCCACCTCGCGGCCGCCGTTGAGGAAGTAGGTGACGTGGGCGTACTTCTCCGTCTCGGCGATCCGCAACTGGGTGTGACCCGTCCCGGAGAGCACCTCTCCCAGCGTGTCCTCGGGCAGGATGGGCGGGAACGCGACCGGCAGGTCGAACGTCTCGTCGTACTCGGTCATCGTCACGACGCGACACTCGGGGGGCGTCGTATCGCCACCCCAGTCTTCGGGTCGGACGTCGGCGAGCATTCGCGTGAGTTGTCTGGCGCGGTCCGACCGGAAGTTGAAGAAGACGACGGCATCCCCGTCTGCGAGCGCGGGACGGTTCTGCTCACGGCTCTGCCGTTCGCGTTCCGAGGCGCGTGGCGCCTTGCTGACCAGCGTGGGTTCGACGAACTCGTCGGTGTCGCCGCGCTCGTAGGACTCGGTGACGGCGTCGACGGCCGACGCGGCCTCGTGTTCGGCTTCGCGGTTCACGATGGCGTCGTAGGCCCGGCGGGTGCGGTCCCAGTTGGTGTCCCGGTCCATCGCGTAGTAGCGCCCAGAGACGGTGGCGACGTGGCCGGTCCCCTGCTCGTCGGCGTGGGCCTGCAGGTCCGCGAGGTAGTCCTCGCCGCCCGTGGGGGAGGTGTCCCGGCCGTCGGTGAAAGCGTGGGTGACCGCCTCGACGTCGTTGTCGGCCGCTAACTCGATGAGGGCGTGGAGATGGGACTGATACGAGTGGACGCCGCCGTCGGAGACGAGTCCCATGAAGTGGACACGGCCATCCTGCTCTCGCGCGTAGTCGAACGCCGACAGGATAGCCTCGTTCTCGTCGATAGCTCCGTCGCCAGCGACGTCCTCGGGGAGGTCGTCCTCGTCGGCACCCCCGATCGCTCTGTTTCCTTTGACACGCCAGCGTTCGATCGCGTCGGTGACGCGGGCCGACTCCTGTGTGACGACGCGGCCGGCGCCGATGTTGAGGTGGCCGACCTCGGAGTTGCCCATCTGTCCGTCGGGGAGACCGACCCGCCGGCCGGTGACCGTGAGGGTGCTGTACGCGCCGGCCTCGCGCAGTCGGTCGAAGTTCGGCGTGTCCGCGGCGGCGACGGCGTTCCGCCGGTCGTGATCGCCCAGACCCCAGCCGTCGAGGATGACGAGGGCAGCCTGCATACTCTCCGTCGCCTGCCCACGGTGAAACCCGCTTCGTTTTCGTCGATCCCGTCTCCGGCCATGCCGATAGACCCTTGCCGTCGGCCTCGCAAGACGGGTCGATGACCCAGGAAGGCGTCGCCGACTCGCACTCGACCACGCGACGAACCCTGCTCCGTAACGGTGGGGCGGTCGCCCTCTCGGCCGGCCTCGCGGGCTGTTCGCTGTTCGGTGGCGATGAACGCGAGCCGACCGCCGCCCCCTCGTCAGCCACCCTCACCGGGACCCCATCGAGCGCGGCGGCTCGACGGCTGGCCGAGCGCTACGCGCCCGACCTGTTCTTCGACGGTCGGGAGCGGTGGTTCCCCACCGATCCCCGACCCCACGCCTCGACCGTCGATGGCGAGCGCGTCGTCGACGGCTTCGACGCGCTAGAGGGGTACACGACACGGGCCCGCGAGCGCGACGCCCCGCCCGACCCGACCCTGTTCTTCCGCGTCGTCGAGTACTCCGCTCGACTGGCCGTGGTGCAGTACTGGCTCTACTCGGCGTTCGACCAGTTCACGACCAACTTCCACTGGCACGACTGGGAACTCCTGCAGGTGTTCGTCGACCGGGCGGCGGATCGGCCGGTGCTGTTCTCGGCGAGCGCGCACGCGCGGCGGGTCCCAAACAACGAACACGTCGACCCGGCCCCGACCCGGCCCGCGATCCTCTCGGAACTGGGTTCGCACTCCTCGGCGCTCGGGGTCAACCAACGCCGAGAGTCGTTCCAGCGTCTCCCCGCGGACGGCCTCTCGGCGGATATCACGAACCGCCCGCTCACCGAGGCGGACGCCGACGGCCTTCCCTTCGCCTACGGCCTGCCGCGCGACGAGGGGTTGAGTCTCCCCTTCGCGGTCCCCGAACTCGACGGGGCCCCGCTGTACGAACACGAGCGACTGCCCTCGGTGACCGCCGCCGACCTCCTCCCGGCGGACGTGACGGTGCGCTCGTTCGACGCGCTCGCGTCGCCGCCTTCCCTCCCGGCGCGCGAGTCCGGTCTCCAGTTCGCCGTCGACGGCGCGGGCGACGTGCGCTACGACCTGGTGCCGACGAGCGAGGTCGAGAACATCGCCCGGTTTTCGGGGCCCCAGCTGAGCTTCGAGTTCGCGGTGCCGACGTTCGCGGAGGACGTCGTCGCCTCCCACCTCACCACGACGTCGCCACCGTGGGGCCAGCCCCGGTACGACGATCCCGTGGCGGACGTGACCGATCCCGCCCATCGGGGGATGCTCGCCGAGCGTTTCGACGCCGTCGAGCCCGGGGGGGCGGTGAGCCGCGTATTCGCCTCACTCGCGCAACTCTCGACGGCGACCGACGTCGCCGGCGAGGGACTCGTTGCCGATGGCCTCGGGATCGAGGGTGTCGTGCTGCTGGAGAGCGACCCGGTGGCGACACCTACCTGGCGCGGGCGCGTCGGCCTGCAGGGCGTGCCCCCGGGCGAACACCGCCTCACCGTCAACGCACCGGGAATCGCCCCGTACAGCGAGCACGTGGCGGTCGCCGACGCCGAGACCGCACCCGTCACCCGGGCCGGCATCGGTGGGCGACTCCCGCTCGTCGCCAACGAGGACGCGGTGAAGGTGGAGGGCGACGCCCGCGACGGCGGCGGTCTCTCGCGGGTGCGCGTAGCGGACGACAACGCCGGACCGCTCTACGACGCACCGCCGGTCGAACGCGACCGCTTCGGGCTGTACGTCCACCGCGACGGGGCGTACGTGGTCGAGGTCCGCGACCGGCGCGGCCGCGTCGGCGCCGCCCGCGTCCGGCCGGCGGGCCGCGATCGAGCCGCCCGCGTGTCCACACGCACCGGCAAGGGGTCGCTCGTCGACTTCCTCGACACCTACCTGGGCGACTTCGTGGGAGCGGTCCGCGAGGGACTGGCGCACGCTGGCGTGGGGACGGGTGACGCCACCGCGACGAGCGAGGACGGACGCACCACGACGAGTGAGGGTGGCCGCACTGCGACGACCACGTACTCGGGACCGCCCGGGCGGGTCGTTCGCGTCCTGGTCGCCGCCCGGCAGGCCGTCCAGGTGGCCCAGGTCGCCGTCGCGGATCGGGCTGCCGATCGGGCTGACGAGCGCATCCGACGCGCCCGGGAACGCCTCGACCGCGCGCTCGCGGCCGTCGACGGCGACGCCCTGCCCCCCCGCGTCCGGGACCTCCTGGTTCGCCGGCTGCCGGTCGCCGACAGATACGCCGGGCTAGCGCTGGACGAGTCCCTGTAGGCCGGCACCGTCACCGCTTCCCGACACCGTTTTGCCCCGGCCGACCCTCGGGGCCGACGATGCTGCCCTTCCGCGAGGAGACCGTCCGGCCGTACCTCGGCCACGGCCCGCGGCTGGTTCTGCTGCTCGTCGCCAACGGGGTCGCCTTCCTCGTCGGGGTCAGCTTCTACGTCCACTCAGAGCCCGCCCTGCGGGACCTTCCGACCCTGCTCTATCCGCTGTTCGGGGACTCGCCGACCGCCCTCGCGCTCGTCACGCTCTCGCTGGCGACGCTCCTCCCGAACCTCGGGTTGCCCCCGACCGACGCCCCGCAGAACCGCCCGCTCGCGTACCTCCACACCCTCGCGTTCGTCTGGCTCGTCAAGTACGGCCTCTGGACCGTCGTCGCGCTCAACCTCCGGCCGGACCTCTACGTCGGGTTCGCCGGCCCGGCGCTGTGGGACTACTGGGGCATCATGCTCACCCACGCCGGATTCCTGGTCGAGGCGGCCGTGCTCCCCGCCTTCGGGCGGACGACCCGCGGCGCGCTCGCGTTCGCGCTGGGGGCGCTGCTGGTCAACGACGTCTTCGACTACGGGTTCGGCTACTACCCGCCGCTGAAGTACGAGCCCGGCCTCCTGCTGGCGACGATTTCGGTCCTGCTCTCGGTCGCCGCCGTCGGCCTGGCCGCGCGGTGGTTCGAGCGCCTGGACGCCGGCGCGTGATCGGGTCGACGTCGGGGCGGCGAAACTGGGATGAGCCGCCGGCCGTCGCGCGTCGCCCGCAGGGGCAACCTTTTTAACTCGGATCGCTTACCTCCCGTTAATGGACTCCGCGGTACTGCTCGACCTCCTTGGCAACGAGAACCGGCGCCGCATCCTCCGGTTGCTCTCGCAGAAGCCCTGTTACGTCACGGAGATCAGTGAGTATCTCGGGGTCAGCCCCAAGGCCGTCATCGACCACCTGCGCAAACTGGAGGAGGCGGGGCTGGTCGAGTCGCGAACCGACGACCAGCGCCGGAAGTACTTCCACATCTCGCGCAACCTCCGGCTGGAGGTGAACGTCTCCCCGTACGGCTTCGGCGCCAAGAGCGCCTACCCCCCCAGCCCCAGCCTCGACATGACCGGTCGGTGCCCCCACATCACGATCGACCTCCCATCGGAGTCGACCGAGGAGGTCGAGGACCTGGCCGAGGAACTCGGCCGGCTGGAGGAACTGGAGAACGAACTGTCGCTCGCCCAGCGGTGGGTCCAGGGGCGCGTGACCGACGTCCTCGACCGGCTAAACGAGCGAATCGGCGCCGACGCGGACAGCCGCTTTCTCGCCGACATCCTCGTCGCCATCGCCACGGGTACCGACTCCGTCGAGGCGATCTCCTCGGAGGTCGGCGCCCCCGAGGGGGCCGTCGAGGGGGCGCTCCGGACGCTGGCCGAGCGGGGGCTCGTCCGCCAGGGGACCGACGGCTGGCGGATCAGCTGACTCTCAGAGGTCCCGGGTCAACCCGTTGCGCAGGTCGCGGCCGAAGTAGTAGCCCGCCACGGAGACGAGCAGTCCCGCCCCCACGCCGACGCCCGCGATCGCCAGGCCGTACTCGCCGAGCAGATCGGCCGCGAACAGCGGGAAGATCGACGTGAGGACGCTCAGGACGAAGCCGGCGCCCGCGGCGACGGCGCCGGCCAGCCCCACTTCGAGGTAGCGGCGGCGCGATCCCACGAGACCGACGCCGAAGGCCACGGCGAACAGGCCGACGAACTGCCCCAGGAAGCCGACGATCGGGACGGCGCTCCCGACGAACAGCCCGGCGACCGACAGGAGCAGGACGGCGAGGAACGAGCGCGGCGAGAACAGCCGGCCGCCGCGTCGACTCGGAAGCCCCGGGAGGCCGGGGAGCCGGTCCCGGAGCGACCGTCCGTCGCCCCGTCGCCCGTCCCGCTCGTCGGGCGCGTCGCCCGCGGTCGCTCCGGCGTCGGCCTGCCGGGCCGCCGGCCGCGACGCCCCCGTGCCGTCGTCGGTCAGGCGCTCGACGTCCGCCAGGAGGTCGTCGACGGATCGTTCATCGCCCTCGACCGATCGCTCCGCCTCGTCCTCCCGTTGCATACCCCGTTGTTCGGGCGGCGCGGTGATGGCTCTTGTGCTGCGGCGTCGACGCGCCCTGCCGGCGACCGGCGGATCGACGCCGGCCGACGCCTCCGGCGCCCGCGAGCAACCGGCGGAAGCGAAACGATTGGATTGAAGACTGCCCGGCCGGAAGGTCCGGGCATGAACCCAGGCGACCGCGTCCGCGTCGAGCGCGGGGGCGTCACCAACGAGGGGGTCCTGCTGCCCTCGACCACCCGCGACCACCTCGTTGTCAAGCTCCCCGGCGGGTACAACGTCGGCATCGAGCGCGAGGACGCTGACGTCGAGGTGCTCGAATCGGACGTCTACGACGTCGAGAGCGCCCAGGACGTCGAAGGCGTCTCCGAGATCGAGTTCGGCGACGACCTCCCGACGATCTCGCTGATCTCGACCGGGGGGACCATCGCCTCGACGGTCGACTACCGAACCGGCGCGGTGACCGCCCAGTTCACCGCCGAAGACGTCCTCCGGGCGGTTCCGGACCTCGCGGGGCGGGCAAACTATCGAGGACGGGTCGTCGCCAACATCCTCTCGGAGAACATGGACCCGGGGATCTGGCGGGACCTCGCGCGGGCGATCCACGAGGAGATCGAGGCCGGCGCCGACGGCGTCGTCGTGATGCACGGCACCGACACGATGCAGTTCTCGGCGACGGCGACGACGCTCATGCTCGACACGCCGGTCCCGATCGTGTTCACGGGGAGCCAGCGGTCGGCCGACCGGCCATCCTCGGACAACGTGATGAACGCCGTCTGCGCCGTCGAGGCGGCCACCAGCGACTGCTCGGAGGTGCTCGTCTGCATGCACGCGAGCAGTTCGGACACGGCCTGCGCGCTCCACCGCGGCACCCGCGTCCGCAAGAACCACACCTCGCGCCGGGACGCCTTCGAGACCGTCGGCGCCGAACCGCTCGGCCTCGTCGACTACGACACCGAGGAGCTCACGTGGAACCGGGAGCCGACCCCGCGCGGCGAGACCGATCTCGCGCTCTACCCCGACCTGAACGAGTCCGTCGACCTCCTGAAGTTCACGCCCGGCATGGACGTCGACCGGTACGCCGCGTTTCTCCGCGAGGCGGACCTCGACGGGCTGATCGTCGAGGGCACCGGCCTCGGCCACGTCCACACCGACTTCATCCCCGTCCTCGGCGACCTGGTCGACGACGGCGTCGTGGTCGCCATGACCTCCCAGTGCCTCGAAGGGCGGGTCTGCGACCGCGTCTACGACACCGGCCGCGACCTGCTCGACGCCGGCGTCGTCGAGGCCGGCGACACCCTGCCCGGCACGGCGAAGGTGAAGCTCATGTGGGCGCTCGAAAACGTCGACGACCCCGCGGACGCGATGGGCCGGTCGCTGGCCGGCGAACTCCAGGCGCGCTCGGTCCCCTGGGAGTGAGGTGAGACGTGTACGCCGTCGTCGGCTGCGGGGAGTGTTCGAACCTCTGGCTGCTGGCCGATCCCCGCGCCCAGGAGACGGCGACCTGTCCGCAGTGCGGACGGCGCCACCGGACGAAGAAGCTCCGCCGCCTGTACGAGTCCGAAGACCGCGAGGACGCCCGACAGGCGCGGGCGGCCATGCTCGCCGAGCGCGGCGGGCAGGGCGACGCGTTCGGTGATCTCGACTCGGTCACGGCCATGGAGGACCGACTCGACGACGTCGGGGTCGACGACGACGAGTACCTCGAATCGGTCGGGATCGACCCCGACGAGGTTGCGACCGCGGGAACGAGCGACCGAAGCCGTCAGTCGCGCGACGAGATCGTCCGGGAGGCCCTCCGGGTCCGCGACCGACCCACCGAGGCCGACGTAATCGACTACGCGACCGACCGCGGGGTCGACGCCGAGTTCGTTCGGGAGTACCTCGACCGACTGGTCAGGCGGGGGGAAGCGACCGAGAACCGCGGCGTGTACCGGCTGCTCTGATCGCGTGGGTGTGCGAGCGTGCGGCCGGCACGACGGATCAGAGCCCGCCGAGCAGCTGCAGGATGGTGAGCAGCGACGCGACGATGGCGAGGATCACCTTGAGCAGTCGGAGCCAGCGGTAGAGCGGCTTCGAGCCGTCGGGCGGGTAGTCGGGGGAGTCGGACAGGGGCTCGATCACGGGAACCTGCGGGCGTGACCCCGCGTCGGCGACGACGGCCCGCGCCAAGGTAAACGCGAGCCATACGCGGGCGGCGGAAGTGAAAGTGGACGCGGGCGCCGCCCGGTGACGGCCGCCGGGACGGTCGCCACCCCACCGCCGGCCGAACCTTCTTGGCCGGTGACGGGACCACCCCCGGCCGTGACGTGACTCACGCACGGGACGTCACGCGGCGGTCGGGGGGCGCCCCGGCGGCCGAACGGGGTCCGGGGGACCTCGCGCGCGACGCCACGTCCCGTGTCGACCGCCGCGGCGTCGCCTGCTCGCCTCCCCCGTGTCCGTCGCCGCCTCCCGTGTCCGTCGCCCCCCCCGATCCGGTTCGCTCCCCGACGGCCGGCGCCCGCCGACGGGGCTAGCGACCGAGCGACGCGTGGGCGCTGGAGAGGTGCCGCGAGGCCAGCGCCGCCAGCAGGGAGAGTTCGCCCCCGAGTGCGCCGACGGCGATCGCCTCCGCCAGCGCGTCGGCGTTGCTCCCCGGCGGATCGCCGCCGCCGGCGACGCCCAGGAGTTCGAGGGCCTCCGACTGGGTCGGCAGTTTCGTCCCGCCGCCGACCGTCCCGACTTCCAGGCTCGCTAGCGACACCGAGGCGTAGAGGTCGCCGTCCCGAACGGACGCCGTCGTGATCGCGTTCGAGCCCTCGACCACCTGCGCGGCGTCCTGGCCGGTCGCGAGGAACGTGGCCGCGACGACGTTGGCGACGTGGGCGTTGAATCCGAGGCTCCCGGCCTTGGCGCTCCCCACGAGGTTCTTCCGGGTGTTGACCTCCGCGATCGCCTCCGGCGTCGTGTGGAGTCGGTCCTCGACGAGTTCCCGGGGGACGGTCACGTCCGCCGTGACCGAGCGGCCGCGCCCCTCGACGGCGTTGATCGCCGCGGGCTTCTTGTCGGTACAGAGGTTGCCCGAGAGGGCGACGAGCGACGCGTCCGTCTCGGCCTCGACCACCTCGCACGCCGCGCGCGTGGCGATCGTGGCCATGTTCATTCCCATCGCGTCCTTCGTGTCGTAGCGGAACCGCAGGAACACGGAGTCGCCGACGACGTAGGGGGTGACGTCGAGCAGTTCGCCGTGGCTCGTCGTCTCCTCGGCCGCCTCCCGCAGGGCGTCCACGTTGTCCCGGGTCCACGACGCGAGCGCCTCGCCCTCGACGACGTCGGCGACGCAGAACACCGGCGCGCGCGTCATCCCGGACTTGGTGACCCGGGCGGTCGCGCCGCCGGCGCCGTCGAGCACCGAGCAGCCGCGGTTGACCGAGGCGACGAGCGCCCCCTCGGTGGTCGCCAGCGGGAGGTACACCTCGCGGTCTCCCCGGGCTCCCCGGACGGTCACCGGGCCGGCGACGCCGAGCGGGACCTGGACCGCACCGAGCAGGTTCTCGACGTTCGAGTCGGCCGCCTCGGCGGGGAAGGCGTACTCCCCGATCGCGTCCAGGCTGGCGCCCGACTGTTCCTCGGCAAGCAGGCGGCGGGCGGTCGCGGCGACGTCGGCGTCGGCGTGGTCCTCCAGTTCGTGCAGGCGAAGGTCACCGTCGCGGACCCGCGCGGCGAGCCGTTCCGGCGTGTCGGTCATGGCCGCCCGTTCCCGCCGCCGGTCCTAACCGTTACCGGTTCGATTTCCGGGTCCAGGCGCCGCCGGCCGGCGCCCGACGGACGAACCGAAACAGGGTTGCCCTTCCGCGCGCCACCAGGGCGACGATGACGTTCTTCGACCGTCTCCGGGAGCGCATCGACCGCGTCGACAGCGTCGTCTCCGTCGGCCTCGACGCGGATCGCTCGCGGTTGCCGGAGCACCTAGCGGAGTTCGACCTGCCCCAGTGGGCGTTCAACCGTCGCATCATCGACGCGACCCACGAGCACGCCGCCTGCTACAAGCCCAACGCGGCCTTCTACGAGGACGAGGACGGCTGGCGAGCGCTCCGGGAGACGGTGGCCTACGCCCACGGGAAGGACGTCCCCGTGTTGCTCGACGCCAAGCGCGCCGACATCGGGAACACCACCCGGCAGTACGCCGAACTGCTCGATTTCGCCGACGCGATCACGGTCAACCCCTACATGGGTCGGGACTCGCTGGAGCCGTTTCTGAGCCGGGCCGACAAGGGCGTCTTCGTGCTCTGTCGGACCTCGAACCCCGGCGGCGAGGACCTCCAGGACCTCGAACTCGCGTCCGGCGAGCGGGTGTACGAACGCGTCGCCGCCCTCGCGGATCTCTGGAACGCGAACGGCAACGTCGGCCTCGTCGTCGGCGCGACGGCGCCCGACGAACTCGAAGCGATCCGCGAGCAGGTGCCCGACCTCCCGTTCCTCGTCCCCGGAGTGGGCGCCCAGGGGGGCGACGCGGAGGCCGCGGTCGAATACGGACTGGCCGACGGCGTCGGCCTCGTGAACTCCTCGCGGGGCATCATCTTCGCCGGCGAGGGCGAGTCGTTCGACGGGGCGGCCGGCGACGCGGCCAAGCGGCTGAAGCGGCGGCTGAACCGATACCGGTAACCGGATCCGTCGACCGCGTCGGCGGCCGCCGGCGCGGTCGCCGGACGTTATCGCATCGGGCCGAACGAGTCGTCGCTCCCGGTCGGGTCGGGGTCCGGACTGTCCGGCTCACCACCCGCGCCGCGAATGGACGCGGCGCAGCGCGAGCAGGCCACCAGTTGCTCGTCGAAGTGGTCGTCACAGACCTGCGCCCCGCAGTGCTCGCAGGTGTGCGACGCCGGTGCGGACTCGCAGATCTGACAGACGGTCTCGAAGCTCACACGAGGCGTACGTTCCCGAGCCGTAAGAATCACCGGCCGGCAGGGGCTCGTGCCTCGCCCCAGCGAATCCCCGGCGGGACGCTTACAGTTCTCGGCGCCCTACGTCGCCCCGTGGATCGGGACAGACTGCTGCTCGGGCTCGCCGCGGTGTTCGCCGGGCTGACGACGCTCCTCGTGGTCGGTGCGCTGGCCACGCAGCCGTTCCTGCTCGCCGTCGCGGTCCCCTTCGGCGCCACGACGTACCTCCTCTGGTACCACGCGACGGGACGGCTGGAGGAGCGGGCCAGGGAGCGAGCGAACGCCCGATCCGGGGGGACCGGCGCCGGTCCGCGGTTCGGCGCCAGCGACCCGCGGAGCCGGTTCTCTCGCGGGGCGCGACGTGCCGGCACTTCGGCCGGCGCCTCGGCTGGCGCTTCGGCCGGCGGCGGCGCCGGCGGACGGGCGACCCGACGGTCGGCGTCGGGCCCCTCCCGGGGCGAGGCCTACCGGACGCTCGGGGTCGATCCCGGCGCGGACGACGACGCCATCAGGCGGGCGTACCGCGAGCGGGTCAAGGACGTCCACCCGGACACCGAGCGCGGCGACGAGGAGTCCTTCAAGCGGGTCAACAGGGCCTACGAACGCCTCACCGAGGAGTGACCTCTCTCGCGCCACGGGTCCGAGACGCCGGCCGCCGACGGTCCTGTCGCGACCGCTCTCCGGAACTGCCGCCCGCTCTCCGGAACTGCCGCCCGCTCTCCGGAACTGCCGCCCGCTCTCCGGAACTGCCGCCCGCGCCTCTGAGAAACTGCCGACCGCACCCCTGAGAAACTGTCACGAACGTACACGCACCACGGAAAGCGTTTTCACACCGTCATTCCTACGCCCGCGCATGAGCGCCGACCGGGCCGCGCTGGAACGGGCCCTGCAGCGCGGCGAGGAAGAGGGCGGTCACATCGAGTTCAAAGAACGGCTCTCCCGGGACGTCCACCTCGTGGACGGTCGGTTCGAGAGCCTGGCTGCGCAACTTCGACACCGGGTGCTGTCCGGCGACGGCACCGCCACGTACGTCGTCGGCGTCACGGACGACGGCGGCATCGCCGGCATCTCGCCGGCGGCGTTCTCCGAGACGATGGACGTGCTGTCGTTGCTCGCCGAGGAAGCCGACGCCCACATCGAGGACGTCGAGACCTGGGGCGTCGGGTCGGAGGCCGAGCGCGGCCTCGTCGGGGTCGCCACCGTCACGGAGGGTTCGATGCTCGACGGCGACGACGAGCACATCGTGATCGGCACCGCCGGCCACGTCGACCACGGCAAGAGTACCCTGGTCGGGACGCTCGTCACCGGCCAGGCCGACGACGGCCAGGGCGGCACCCGCTCGTTCCTCGACGTCCAGCCCCACGAGGTCGAACGCGGCCTCTCCGCCGACCTCTCCTACGCCGTCTACGGGTTCGACGACGACGGGGCGGTCAGGATGGACAACCCACACCGGAAGGCAGACCGCGCGCGCGTCGTCGAGGACGCCGACCGGCTGGTGTCGTTCGTCGACACCGTCGGCCACGAGCCGTGGCTGCGGACGACGATCCGCGGCCTCGTCGGCCAGCGCCTCGACTACGGGCTGCTCACCGTCGCCGCCGACGACGGGCCCACCAAGACCACCCGAGAGCACCTCGGCATCCTGCTTGCCACCGACCTCCCGACGCTGGTGGCGATCACCAAGGCCGACGTGGTCGACGAGGAGCGCCTCGCCGACGTCGAGCGCGAGGTCGAGCGCCTCCTCCGGGACGTGGGGCGGACGCCGCTGCTGGTCGAGCGCCACGGCATCGACGCCGCCGTCGAGGAGATCGGCGAGAACGTGGTCCCGATCTTCCGGACGAGCGCCGTCACCTGGCAGGGCATCGACGACCTCGATCGGGTGTTCGAGGCGCTACCGAAGACGTCGTCGCCGGAGGGCGACTTCCGGATGTACGTCGACCGGACGTACTCGGTCACGGGCGTCGGCGCGGTCGCTTCGGGGACCGTCTCCAGCGGCGTCGTCGAGGCGGGCGACGAACTCCTGCTCGGCCCGATGCCCGACGGCTCGTTCCGGGAGGTCGAGGCGCGCTCGATCGAGATGCACTACCACCGGGTCGACCGCGCGCAGGCCGGCCGGATCGTCGGCATCGCGCTCAAGGGCGTCCAGGAGGCCGAGATGGAACGCGGGATGGTCCTCCTCCCGCGGGACGCCGACCCCGACCCGGTTCGCTCGTTCGAGGCCGAGGTGATCGTGCTCAACCACCCGACTCGCATCCGCGACGGCTACGAGCCGGTCGTCCACCTGGAGACGATCAGCGAGGCCGCCGTCTTCCGCCCCGAGGGCGGCCGGCTCCTCCCCGGGGACACCGGCACCGCCACGGTCGAGTTCAAGTTCCGGCCGTACCTGGTCCGGGAGGGCCAGCGGTTCGTCTTCCGGGAGGGCCGCAGCAAGGGCGTCGGCACCGTGACCGACGTCGACGTCGGCCGCTGAGCGGGCCCGCCCATCGACGCACGTCCGGGGTCGCTGCCACTCACGTCTGGGCCCACCCGCCGACTCCTTCGACAGATCGTCGCGAGAAGCGGCGGAAATCGTAACGGCCATATCCGACGACGCCCCATTCTGACGCGTATGGTAAGCACCGGAAGCAAGGGACTCCTCGGCCTCGCACTCATGATCGTCGGCGTGCTGGGATTCGTCCCGGCCCTCGGCGTCGGAACCGCGTCGCTGTTCAGGTGGGCACTCGTCCCCGCGATCATCCTGCTCGCGGTCGGCACGCTGCTGGTCGGCACCGACATCTCCGGTACGCCGGTCTGAGCCTCCCCACCGCCCGTATCCTTCTCTTCGAACCCCGTCCCCGCCAGCGACGCGTCCCCTTCGCGAGGATGAACGTTTATGACAGTGTGGTCAGATACCACACGACACATGGCAGAACAGAGCTTCGTGGCGAGCGCCCTCGTGATGGGGGTGTTCCTGGTCGGGACGGCGATCGCGCTGGTTCGCATGCGGGACTGGCGCCAGTACCATCCCGGCCGCGGGGGAACCGGCGGGGCCGACGATCGGACGATGGACGTGGTGTGGCTGTTGCTCGCGGTCTCGGTCGTGTGCGTCGGCGCCATCGTCTACTCCGCGCTCCCCGTCGAGGGCGGCATGCTGCTCGTCCTCGGGGCGCTCCTGGCGCTCGTGCTCGCGACGTACCTCGCCTGGGGCGTGTACCACACCCTCCGGATCAACGGTCGCAAGACGTCGGAGGCCGTCATGGTCGGCGCCTGGGTGGTCGGGGGCCTCGCGCTGGTCGGCATCAGCGTGCTCCTGGTGCTCGGCTGACCGCGCGATGGGAACCGCCTCCCCACTCGCGCGACTCCCGACCGTCACGGGGCGGGGGATCGCGACCGCGGCCGGGATCGTGCTCGCCGAAGCGCTGCTCGTGGTCGGCTACTTCGGCGCGACCGCGGCGACCGTCACCAGCCCCCGCTACGTCCTCTACCCCTTCGTCTGGATCAACCTGGGGCTACTCGCGCTCGCCGTCGTCGGCGCGCCGCCGGCGAGCCGACGGGCCCGTCGGCTCGCCCTCGCTGCCGCCGCGGGCTACTTCCTCGTCCTCGCGTGGATCGCCGGCCTGATCCAGCTCTCGCCGGCGACGCTGCTCGGCCTCGGCGGCGACCACGCCCACTCGCACGCGTACCTCCAGGGGTGGCAGGTGACGATCAGCGCGCCGGGGTGGGGGCCGCGCATCGGGTACGCCGGCCACGGCTTCCAGGCGTACTTCGTCCCCTACCGGGTGATCGGCTACCTCGGGCTGGCGGCGCTCCTGTACGCGACCGCGCTCCGAACCGCCTCGGCGGCGCTCTCGGGGGTGGTCGGCGTCGCCTCCTGCGTCGGCTGTGCGTTCCCCGTCGTCGCGCCCCTCCTGGGGGGCGTCCTCGGCGCCGGGGCGACCGCCGCGGTCACCGGGTTCTCGGTCGACCTCTCGACGGCGGCGTTCGTCGTCGCCTTCGGCCTCCTGTTTTACGGGGCGACCGCGGGGTCGACGCGTCCGGGTGACGGTGCCTGCGAGGCCTGACGGTCGTGCCGACGGACGCGCCTCCGGGACGGTCCCCGACGACGGGAAGGGTTAACACGGTCGAACGCCTGCCCCGGGACGCATGACGCGAAGTCGGTGGCTACGTCGGCTCGGCGGCCTCGCGGTGGTGCTCGCGGTCCTCCTCGCGCTGGCGACCCGGCCGGGCGCGGCCCACGGGGGGACGCTCCGCCTCTCCGGGTCGACGGCGCAGGTCCCGTTCTGGCTCGTCTCGCTCACCGGCGGCGGCGTGATCGGCGTCTCCTTCCTCTTTACGGCGCTGGTGACCGACCACGATCTGATCCGCGAGGTCGCCGACGCGCGCCGCGTCCTCCGCGTCGTCCCCGCCCCCGCGTCGTGGCTCGCGGGCGTCGCGGGCGTCCTCGGCCTGCTGGCCGTCGTCGCCGTCGGCCTCGTCGGCCCCCCGACGCCCACCGCCAACCTGGCGGTCCTGCTCGTCTGGGTCGGCTGGTGGGCCGGCTTCACCGCCACGGTCTACCTCCTCGGGAACGCCTGGCGGGCGCTCAACCCCTGGCGAACCCTGGCGAAGCTGCTCCCGGCCGGCGACCGCGACGTCTCCGCCCGGACGGCCACGGCGGTGAGCGTCGGCGGCCTGCTCCTCCTCGTCTACATGGAGGTGCTGAGCCCCTTCTCGGAGGACCCCGTCCTGCTCGTCGCCGCCGTGGTCGGCTACTCCGTCGCGACGCTGGCCGGCGCCGCCGTCCTCGGCGACGCGTGGTTCGACCGGGTCGACCCGATCTCCCGGGTGTTCCGGCTGTACGGTCGCGTCGCGCCGCTCCAGCGGACCCGCGACGGCCTGCGCGTGACTCTCCCCGGCGCCGCCCTCACCCGGCCGCCCTCCGACGATCCGCGCCCGCGACCCGACGCGCGCGGTGACGTGACGGATAGGGACGACGACGCCACCGACGCGGACGGCGACGCCACCGACGCGCGCGATGCCACCGTCGGCGCGCACGGCGACGCGGACGACGCGGAGGCGTGGTGGGCGCGCCGCGAGGGCGACGCCACCTTCGTCGTCGCCCTGCTGTGGGTCACGACCTTCGACGGCCTGGTCTCGGCGGCGGCGTGGGGGGACGTCGCCCGCGCGGTCGTCGGTCTCGGCGTCCCGGCCCACGCGCTGTACGTCGCCACCCTGCTCGTCGGCTTCGGCGTCTTCCTCGCGGGGTTCCGCCTCGCCTGCCGGCTCTCGCGGCGGACGGCCGACAGCTACGTGTCGGTGCCCGAGATCCGCGTCCGCTTTGCCCCCGCGCTGTTGCCGATCGCCGCCGGTTACCACCTCGCGCACTACCTCCCCTACTTCCTGTCGCTGGCGCCCTCGCTCGCGGTCGTGGCCGCCGATCCGCTCTCGCCGCCGCCGTCGCCGCCCGTCCTCCTCCTTCCGAACTGGTTCGGCGGGATCGGCCTCCTGGCCATCGTCGCCGGCCACGTCCTCGCGGTCGGCGTCGCCCACGCCGTCGCCTTCGACACCTTCACCGGACGACTCCAGCCCATCCGTAGCCAGTACCCGTTCATCCTCGTGATGGTGCTGTACACGATCACGAGCCTGTGGCTCGTCTCCCAGCCGACCGTCGCGCCGCCGTTCGTCTGACACCCATGACATCCACACCCCCGACCGCCGACACGGACGCTCCGGACGACGACCGCCCGCGCTGGGGTCCGCCGTCGACGACGGTGCCCCCCGGGGACGACCCGCACACGTGCCCGTACTGCGGGCGCCCGTTCCCGAGCGACCGGCGCCGCACGCTCCACCTCGGCGCGGTCCACGGGCCGGCCCTGACCGACGAGGAGGCGGCGTCCGTCGCCGCGGTTCGCGATTCGGAGGCCGACGACCTGTTCGTCTTCCACCTGAAGGTGGTGGCGGCGATCGTCCTCGCGTTGATGGGCCTCGCCTACCTATACGCGTTCGTGCTGTCCTGAACGACGCCCGTTTTCGTCGTTGGTTCTCCTCGGGCCCCTCCGGGACGCTTCGCTCTCGTGTTCGTGTTCGCTCCGTGTTCGTGTTCGTTCCCGCCGGTCGAGGGATCCCGACGCGTTGCGCCGCGGACGGTCGTCCAATAGGGGCGGCCGGACCACGCACGTTTTGCGCCCTGAGCCCGTGGTACGCGCGCGGGCAACCGCAATCACACCATGCCCGAACCGCACGAAGATTCCGAGGCCGAACAGCCGAGACGCTACCCGAAACTCGACGACGCCGACTACGACCGGGTGAACGTGTTCTTGAAGCAGTACGTCGACTTTACCGCCCGGGAGTGGGCCGTCGCTACGCTGTGCGCGGACTTCCGTACCGGGACTGGCGTCGAGATGACGAAACTCGGCGAGCGCCTGCCCGAGATGGTGCCGTTCGTCACCGAACCCTACACGTCGTCGGAGATCTCCGACGCCCGGCGCTCCTTCCGAAGGAAGACCCGCGAGGCGGCCTCGACCTTCCTCTATGGCGCCTTCTCCGGGTTGCTGACCGCCGAGGAGGTCGACGACGCGTTGTACGAGGCAACCGAGGTGGCGAAGTTCTTGCTCGAAATCGAAGGGCGCGAGCTCACCCACGAGAACGAATGCCGCGTCGAAGAACGCGTGAGGAAGGCGATGGAGGGTGTCCACGAGGCGAGCGTTCGGATCCGGTACGACGAATGTCCGCACTGCGGGGAGGCACTGGGGATCGACGGGCCTGCCGAAGACGACACCTGAGCCGACGGGACACGACCGCCGCTCGACGACACTAACACGACCGCTGCTCGACGACACTACCGTGTCGCACGCGGGGCGGTGACCCGACTGCGCCCGGTGTTCGGCGAGCTTTTTCGTCGTCGGCTTCCGCGTCCACTGCGGTCGCTGCGGGAACCTCTCTCCACGGGCGACGCGTGGGTCGCCCGTGGGGACGCGAGACGACGAACCCGTCTCGCCCTCCTCGAAACCGCCCGACCATCACCGGAACGCTCCGCTCTCCGGTTAGCGGTCAGACGCCCAAGCGTCCGACAGCATCGCCAGCAGTCTCCAGTCTGGCGACGGTCGGGTGCTTTTAATCGGCGGGTCGCGCGAAGCGCGGACCCGACGTAAAACGGTCGCTAGGCGTCCGCTTCGATCGACAGGCCGGCGGTGCGGAGGGCGCTCTCGGCGTCGGCGTCGTCGTGAAGGACCGCCGAGACGGCGCGGGTGATCTTCTCGGGGTCCTCGTGCTGGAAGATCGAGCGGCCCATGGAGACGCCGGCGGCGCCGGCGTCCATCGCGCCGCGGACCATCTCGACCGTGCGACGGTCGGCGCCGCGGGCGCCGCCGGCGATCACGACCGGGAGCCGGGTCGACTCGCAGACGTACTCGAAGCTCTCGGCGTCGCCGCTGTACCCCGTCTTGACCACGTCTGCGCCGAGTTCCTCGGCGAGGCGGACGGCGTGGCCGAGCGACTCGGGGTCGTCCTCCGCGACGCCCGGCCCGCGCGCGTAGGCCATCGCGAGCACGGGCAGGCCGTAGCGGTGGGCCTTCTCGGTCAGCTCGCCGAGCTGGGTGATCTGGCCGGGCTCGGAGTCGCTCCCGACGTTGATGTGGAAGGAGACGGCGTCGGCGCCGAGGCGGAGGGCCTCCTCGACGGAGCCGGTGGGACGCTTGTCGTTCGAGTCCGGCCCGATCGCCGTCGACCCGTTGAGGTGGACGATGAAGCCCTTGCCGTTCTTGTGCTCGTGGACGCGCGGGGCGAGGCCCTTCTGCGTGAGGACGGCGTCGGCGCCGCCGCGCGTGATCGCGTCGATCGTCGATTCGATGTCCCGCAGGCCCGCGACCGGACCCAGCGAGATGCCGTGGTCCATCGGGACGATGAGGTATCGCCCCCCTGTGGAGATCCGCTGCAGTCGTGCCGTGATTCCGACGTCCATTGTTGGTGTGGTAAACTCTGTCAATCTCTGCTTATGTGCGTTCCGTTTTCGGCGTCGTTTGCTCGGCGCCCCGCCGCGCGCCCGCCGCGAGTTCGCGGGCCTTCGATTCGAGGCGCGTCGCGACGTCCTCGACCGAATCGCCGTTCTCGTGACCTTCGGCGACGATGTCGACGAGGGCGGAGCCGACGATGATCCCGTCGGCGCCCGCGCGGACGATGCGCTCGGCGTGCTCGCCGGTCTTGATGCCGAATCCGACCGCCTTGGGCACGTCGTACCCGTCGAGGCGGCCGAGCGACTCGTCGGTCTGCGTCGAGACGTCCTCGCGCGCGCCGGTGACCCCGAGGCGCGCCTGTACGTAGACGTATCCCGACACCTGGGACATGATCCGGTCGAGCCGATCCCCGCGGGTGGTAGGCGCGACGACGAAGATCAGATCGAGGTCGAACGCGTCGCAGGCCTCGCGCAGCGGGCCGGCCTCCTCGGCGGGCAGGTCGGGGACGACGAAGCCGTCGATGCCGACCTCGGCGGCGCGCTCGACGAACGCGCGCGGGCGATCCGCGTCGGGGCCGCCGTACCGGTAGATGAGGTTGTAGTAGGTCATGCAGACGAGCGGCACGTCCACGTCGAGGTCCGCGACGAACTCGAAGAAGCGCTCGGGGTTCATCCCCGCTTCGAGGGAGCGGACGACCGCCTGCTGGATGGTCGGGCCCTCGGCGACCGGCTCGGAGAAGGGGAGGCCGAGTTCGATCACGTCGGCGCCGCCGCGCGCGAGCGCCTCGACGTACGCGAGCGAGGACTCGTAGTCCGGGTCGCCCGCGGCGAGGTACGGAACGAAGGCCGGGCCGTCGGCGAACGCCTCGTCGATCCGGCTCACAGGTCGCCCTCCTCGCGGAACACGTCCATGTCGGGGGCGTCGTCGAGTTCGCGGGCGGCGCTCTCCTCGATGACCGTCTCCAGGTCCTTGTCGCCGCGCCCGGAGACGGTGACGACGACGGTCTCGCCGAGGTCGGCGTCGAGGTCCGCCTCGGGGCCGGCGACGCGTTCGAGGAAGCCGAGCGCGTGGGCCGACTCCAGGGCGGGGATGATCCCCTCGGTGCGCGAGAGGCGGTGGAACGCTTCGAGCGCGTCGTCGTCGCCGACGTTCACCGGCGTGACGCGCCCCGTGTCGACGAGGTGGGCGAGTTCCGGGCCGACGCCGGCGTAGTCCAGCCCCGCGGAGACGCTGTGTGACTCCATGATCTGCCCGTGGCTGTCCTGGAGGATTCGGGTGCGCGCGCCGTGGAGGACGCCCTCTGTGCCCGTCGAGAGCGACGCGGAGTTGGGCGCGACGCCCGCCGCCTCGTCGACCTCCAGGGAGGACCCGCCGGCCTCGACCGCGTACAGCGAGACGCCCTCGTCGTCGACGAACTCCGCGAACGTGCCCATGGTGTTCGACCCGCCGCCGGCGCAGGCGAGCACCGTGTCGGGGAGCGCCCCGGTTCGCTCGCGGATCTGGCTCCGGGCCTCCTCCGAGATGACCGCCTGGAAGTCGCGGACCATCGCCGGGAACGGGTGCGGGCCGACGACGCTCCCGATGACGTAGTGGGTGTCCTCGACGTTGGCCGCCCAGTCGCGCATCGTCTCGGAGATGGCCTCCTTGAGGGTCCCGCGGCCCACCGTGACCGGGTTCACCTCGGCGCCGTTGATGCGCATCCGGAACACGTTGGGGCGCTGGCGGTTGATGTCGGTCCGGCCCATGTAGATCTCGCAGGGCATATCGAGGTGTGCCGCGGCCATCGCCGTCGCGGTGCCGTGCTGGCCCGCGCCCGTCTCGGCGACGATGCGATCCTTGCCCATGTACTTCGCCAGCAGGACCTGCCCGAGCGCGTTGTTGAGTTTGTGCGCGCCGCCGTGGAGCAGGTCCTCGCGCTTGAGGTAGACCTCCAGGTCGTACCGGTCGGAGAGCCGATCCGCCCGCTGGAGCGGGGTCGGCCGCCCGCCGAAGTCGCGCAGGCGTCGCCTGAACTCGTCGAGGAAGCCGTCCTCGTTGTTCAGGACGTACCGCTCGTACGCGTCGGTCAGTTCCTCGATGGCCGGCATGAGGGCCTCCGGAACGTACTGTCCGCCGTAGTCGCCGAACTTGCCGTCTGTCGAACTCATGTGGTGTCCGTGGATACCGTCTCGTCGTCTTCGGTCGGCGTTACCGTGTCGTCCGTCGTCTCGTCGTCCGCAGTCTCGTCGTCCGCAGTCTCGTCGTCAGCCGTCCGCTCCACCGTCGCGAACCGCCGGGTGTTCTCCCGCACGTCGCCGTCCATGATCGCCGAGCCGATCAGGAGGGCGTCGGCGCCCGCGGCGCGCATCCGTCGCGCGTCGGCCGGCGCGGTCACGCCGGACTCGGCGATCAGGGTCACGTCGTCGGGGACCGTCGGCGCGACAGACTCGAACGTCGAGAGGTCGACCTCCAGCCGACTCAGGTCGCGGTTGTTGACGCCGACGATGCTCGCGCCCGCCGCCAGCGCCGTCTCGACCTCCTCGCTGGTGTGGGCCTCGACGAGCACCTGAAAGCCCCGGTCCTCCGCCGCCGAAAGCAGCCGCGACAGCTCCTCGACGCCGTCGAGGAAGCGCACGATGAGCAGGACCACGTCGGCGGCGACGGCGTCGAGTTGCTCCTCGCGCACCACGAAGTCCTTGCGGAGCACGGGCACGTCGACCGCCTCCCTGACGCGCTCGAGCGTCTCGGTCGACCCGCCGAAGTGTTCGGGCTCGGTCAGCACCGACAGCGCCGCCGCGCCGCCGGCGACCATCTCCTGGGCCAGTGCGACCGGGTCCTCCGAGCGGGTCCCCTCCGTCGTCGGACTCGTCGGCTTCACCTCTGCGATCACCGGTACGCGCCCCGCGGCCTCCGCCGCGGCGAACGCCTCGGGCAGCGACCGGGCCGCCACCGCCACCCGCTCGTTCCCGCCCTCGCGGTCGCGCGCGTGGGCGAGGATCGAGCGAACCGCGGGGGCCAGTTGATCCTCATTAGCGTCCATCATTGTACACTAACGGACGCATCTGCACATAAGGCTTGCGTCGTGGGTCGGTCCTCCGCGCGGCCGACCGGTTCGGCGCGCCGTCCCGCGTCGTCCGGAGAGTCGGTCCCGCCAGCGATTTCCCGCCGGGGGGCGAGCGTTCGGGCATGGACACGCCCGGACTGTACGCCCGTCGCTTCCCGGCGCTCGACCGCGCCGTCGAACTGGGGGTCGTGGGCGGCAAGGTCGTCGGCGTCTCGTTCCCCGACGAACCACCGGCGGACGCCGCCGCGGAGCATCCCCTGCTCGACCGGTTCGAGGCGTACCTCGGCGGCGAGGCGGACGACTTCGCCGACGTCGACGTCGGCCTGACCGTCCCTGCCGACCAGCGCCGCGTGCTGGAGGCGGTGCGGTCGATCCCGTACGGCCGCACCCTCTCGATCGATCGGATCGCCCGCATGGCCGGCCTCGACGACGACGCCGAGGACGACCTGGCGACCGTCGAGCGCGCGCTCCGCGAGAACCCCGTCCCGCTGTTCGTCCCCGACCACCGCGTCGAGGGACCCGGCGCCACGCCCGACGCCGTCGCCCGGCAGTTCAGGCGACTGGAGGGCTGACCCGGCGCGGTACAGCGTCGATCGAGACGCGAGCGCGGACCGACCGAGCCTTCACGTACGATGACGCGGCCAGCCCCCGCCGTGACCTGACGACGGCCGCGGGGCGGGTCGCGGGTGTGCGGCACGCCGTCCCGCGCGGAACGACGTGCCGCCTGTTCGCCACTCCGCGCCCCTAGAGCGACCGCCCGCTATCCCACTGGCGCCGCTCCCCTCTCTGCACTCCCTTCTCCTGCGCCGTCGCTCCCCTCTCCTGCGCCGTCGCTCCCCTCTCACTCTGCGCCGTCGCTCTCGGTCCACTCCCAGCCGATCCCCTCGTGGATCACGAACTCCAGGGCGTTCACGAGGTAGTGGGCCACGACGACCGTCAGGAGGCTGCCGGTGAGGACGAACGCTGCCGCGAGGACGAACCCGAGGAGTCCGGTGACCACGATCCCGGCGGGGCCCTGTGCGCCGTGGCCGAGCGCGAACGCGACCGAGGAGAACGCCGCCAGCAGCCACGGCGAGAGGTCGAAGCCCATCGCGAGCGCACCGACGAGCGTTCCCCGGAACAGCAGTTCCTCGAAGCCGGCGATGATCGGCAGGACGACGAGCAACAGCACCGCCCAGCCGGCCAGGGTGTCCGGAGCGAGCCCCTCGCGGAGCGTCTCGGATCGGCCGAGCCCGATCCGGTCGCCCGCCGCCGCGCCCACCTCGTTGGCGGCGTAGAGTCCAACGCCGAGCGCCGCGCCGATCCCGACGGCCGCCGGCCACGCGGCCGGGGAGCCGATCCCGAACGCGCTCGCCGGCACGCCGGCGATCCAGGCGCCGCCGAGCAACAGCAGCGCGAACGCGCCCTGGGAGACTGTAACGTTGGCGAGCAGCGCCGCGGTCGAGATGTCGCGGTCGAACCCCTCGGCGCGGTCTCCCCGTGCGTGGTCCGCCTCGAACACCCGCGGCTCGGCGCTGAGCAGGCCGGCGCCGTCGCCGGAGCGTCGGCGGTGCGCGGCTTCGTCCGGCGTCGGCGTCTCGCCGTCCGGAGCGCCCTGCGAGCCGAGCGCCTCCCGGTCGGCGTCAGCCGCCGGTCGCTCGACCACGGTCTCGGGCGCCCGAGCGCCGTCCCATCCCGCGTCCCGGACCTCGGAGCGTGCCGCTGTGTCCCGGCTCGGATCGATCGCTCGCTCCGAGTCGACGGGCTCGAACGCCTGCTGTGAGAGGTGGGACAGCACCAGAAGAAATCCGAGGACGACGACCGCGAACGCCGCGAACGTCGTCCAGTCGACCATTCAGCGTCGGTTCAGTTCGGGCTCGGGCTGCTCGGGCCGCTGGGCTTGCCGACGCCCGACCCCTTCTCGCCGCGTTCGAGCGCCGAGCCGGTGATGGACTTGATGCGGTCGACCAGCGAGTCCTTCTCGGGTTCGCCCTCGAGGGCCACGTCGAGGACCTCGGAGATGTGCGAGACCGGGATGATCTCGACCATCTCCTCGTACTCCTCCTCGATCATGACGTCCTGCATGTTCGCCGCCGGGATGACGACCTTGTCCATCCCGGACTTGGCGGCGGCCTCGATCTTGTGGGTGACGCCGCCCACCGGGAGGACGTCGCCGCGAACCGACAGCGAGCCGGTCATGGCGAGCGACTGGTCGACGCCGACGTCCTCCAGCGCGGAGATGACCGCCGTGGCCACGGTGACGGACGCCGAGTCGCCCTCGACGCCCTCGTAGGACTGGACGAACTGGATGTGGATGTCCTTCTCCGAGATGTCCTCGTCGGAGAACTTCTTGATGATCGCGGAGACGTTCTGGACGGCCTCCATGGCGATCTCCTGGAGTTTGCCGGTGGCGATGACCTCGCCGGGCCCCTGCGAGGGGGTGACCTCGGCCATGACGGGCATCACGATGCCCGAGTCCTCGCCCATGACGGCGAGGCCGTTGACGCGGCCGGTGACGTAGCCCTGGTTGACCGACAGCTCGTAGTCCTTGCGGCGCTGGATGTAGTCGTCGGCCAGCTGCTGCTCGATCGAGCGCGAGCGGCCCTTCGCCTGGAGGACGTGGTCGCGCGTCGTCCAGTCGGCGTCGGCCGCACGGGCGATGTCTCCGGCGACCCGGACCAGCCCGCCGAGGTTGCGCAGTTCGAGGGTGAGGTGGCCCTTCCGGCCCGCGCGCCGGCGGGCCTCCAGGATGATCTCCTCCATGGCCGCCTCGGTGAAGTGCGGGAGGCGGCCGTCCTTGGCGACCTCTTGGGCCACGAAGCGGGCGTACTTGCGCCGCATCTCGGGGGTGTCCTCGATGGTGTCGTCCATGTACACCTCGTAGCCGTACCCCTTGATGCGCGAGCGCAGCGCCGGGTGCATGTTCTCCATCGCGTCCAGGTTCCCGGCCGCGACCATCACGAAGTCACAGGGGACGGGCTCGGTCTGGACCATCGCGCCCGAGGAGCGCTCGGACTGGCCGGTGATCGAGAACTCGCCCTCCTGGATGGCCGTCATGAGGTGCTGCTGGCTGCGGATGTCGAGCGTGTTGATCTCGTCGACGAACAGCACGCCCTTGTTGGCCTTGTGGATGGCGCCCGGTTCGACCCGGTCGTGGCTGGGCGTCTCCATGCCGCCGGACTGGAACGGGTCGTGGCGGACGTCGCCGAGCAGCGCGCCGGCGTGGGCGCCGGTGGCGTCCTGGAACGGCGCCTGGGTCTGGTCGGCGTTGTTGACGATGAGGTTCGGGATCATCGAGTCGCTGCTGCGCGACCCGTAGCGGAAGGCCAGGTAGATGATACCCGCCGCGAGGATGCCGAGCAGGATCTGCCCGGCGATGATCAGCGAGTAGCCGAGGACGATGGCGATGATGATCCACATGAGGAACGAGCGCATCTGGTTGCGCTTGCGCGCCTCCTCCTTGTGGGCCTCGACGATCTGGTCGCCCTTGCCCGCCGGGACCGTCCGGACCTTCGGGTTGTTGCCGTCGTCCGGGTTGTGGTAGACGAGGATGTCCTGGAGTTCCTCCTTCGGGAGGAGTTCGGACATCGCCTTCGCCAGCATCGACTTGCCCGTCCCAGGCGAGCCGATCATCATGACGTGGCGGCGCTGCTTGGCCGCCTTCATGATGACGTCCCGGGCGTGTTCCTGCCCGATGACCTGGTCGACGAGCCGATCGGGTACCTCGATCTCCGCCGTCGAGTCGATCTGGAGGCCGCCGAGCAGGTCGTTCTCGTCGACGTCGTCAGCGATCTCGGCTTCGACCTCGACGTCGCTCCCGAGGTCCTCGATGGTTCGGTCGGGCGTCTCCGATTGCCCGGGCGTCTCCGATTGCTCGGGCGTCTCCGGCTCGTTCCCGGTCCCCGGCGACGTCGGATCGCCGTTCGTCCGCCCGTCGGACACGGGTCGCTCCGGGGTCCCGTGTTCCCCCGACGGTGCGGACTCGTCGCCCCCGTCCTGATCGGGGGTGTCGTCGGTGTTTGGATCGTTACTCATAGAACTCTGTCGCTACCTCAATCGAAGGGTTTGCGACTGATATACTTTCTCCCCTGGGGCGCCGCTCCCACACCCGCCCGTACGACGGCGAGGCGGTCACTGTCGCCGGATTCGGTCCCGGAAATCGACTCGCCGTATTTATAAATGATCGCGAGGAATTCACGCGTATGCGGGGGTTCTACATCGGACGGTTCCAGCCCTACCACAACGGCCACCACCGGATGGTGGCGGAGATCGCCGACGCGGTCGACGAGGTCGTCCTCGGCATCGGGAGCGCGGGCGACTCCCACTCGCCGCGCAACCCCTTCACCGCCGGCGAGCGCATCATGATGGTCACCAAGTCGGTCGCCGAGTTCGACGTCACCACCTACGCGGTCCCCATCGAGGACCTCGATCGGAACTCGGTCTGGGTCAGCCACGTCCAGTCGATGTCGCCGAAGTTCGACGTCGCCTACTCCAACAACCCGCTTGTCATCCAGCTGTTCGAGGAGGCCGGCGTCGAGGTCCGGCAGTCGCCCATGTTCGACCGCGACGTCCTCGAGGGGACCGAACTCCGCGAGCGCATGATCCACGGCGACCCCTGGGAGCACCTCGTCCCCGACCCGGTCGTCGACACGATCCACGAGATCGGCGGCATCGAACGCATCCAGCGCGTGAGCGACTCCGACTCGAACGGCCGCTACGAGGGGGACGACGACACCGCCGACCCGGAGTGACCGTCCGACCGTGATCACCCTCGCCTCCGACTTCGGCTCGCCATACCCCGCCGCGATGCGCGGCGTCGTCGCCCGCGAGAGCGACGCCCGCCTCGTCGACGTGACCCACGACCTCCCCCGCCAGGACGTCCGCGCGGCGGCCTTCTGGCTCCGCTTCGTGCTCCCCGAGTTCCCCCCTGCCGTCCACTGTGCGGTGGTCGACCCCGGCGTCGGCACCGACCGGGACGCCCTCGTCGTCCGCGCGGGCGACCACCTCCTCGTCGGCCCCGACAACGGGAGCCTCCTGCCGCCCGCGCGGGCGCTCGCCGGCGACGCGGCGTCCCCCGGGAACCGGGACGGCGACGCGGCCCCGGAGGTCTTCACCTGGCGGGTCGACGACCCCGCCTCCAGCACGTTCCACGGCCGGGACGTGTTCGCCCCCGCAGCGGCCGCGGTCCACGACCACGTCTTCGCAGACGGCGGCGACCTCGAAAGCCTGGACCGGCTCGCACCGGCCGACGACCACGTCGACCTGACGATCCCGGAGGCCAGCGTCGGGGACGGCGGCGCCGACGGCGAGGTGCTCGTCGTCGACGACTTCGGCAACGCCATCACGAACGTCCCCGGCGACGCGGTCCCCGGGACCCCAGGTCGAGACGCCCCCGACGCCGTCTCGGTGAACGGCGAGTCGGTCCCGCTCGTGCGCTCGTTCGCGGCGGTGGCCCCGGGCGAGCGCCTGGTGGCGGTCGGCAGCCACGGCTACCTGGAGTGCGACGTCAACCGGGGTCGCGGCGACGAGGCGTTCGGCCTCGGTCCGGGATCGTCGGTGTCGTTCCGGTGGTAGCGGGGTCGAGCGGACGGTAGAGAAACGGACGAGAACAAGTGAGGCAACGCGATTGCGGATCGAAACGAGCGCCCACCGTGTCGACCGCGAACGAGCGAGCGAAGCGAGCGAGTTCGCGGGTCTTTTTAATCGAGCTTTTTGCGAGGAGGGTTCCCGCAGCGCGCCGAAGGCGCGCGAGGAAACCCGACGAGTAAAAAGGTCGCTAGTCAGCGGCGATGACGTCGTCGATGCGGACGATCATCGTCGCGGCCTCCGTCGCGGACTCGACGGCCTCGCGCTTGACCTTCGCGGGGTCGAGGATGCCGTGCTCGACGGGGTCGCCGATCTCGCCCGCGCGGCCGCCGGAGATGATGCCGGCGCGGCCCTCGGCCTCGAAGTGTGCCCGGAGGTCGACCAGCGCGTCGATGGGGTCCATCCCGGTGTTCTCGGCGAGGGTGCGCGGGAGCGCCTCGACGGCGTCGGCGTAGGCCTCCACCGCGAGTTGTTTGCGGCCCGCGACGCCGGCGGAGTGCGACCGGATGTAGTCGGCGATGGCGATCTCGGTCGAGCCGGCGCCGGGGACGACGCCGCCCGATTCGAGCGCCGCGATGACCACGTCGACGGCGTCGTTGATCGCGCGCTCCAGTTCGTCGACGACGTGCTCGGTGCCGCCGCGCAAGAACAGCGTGACGGCCTTGGCCGCCTCGCCGCCCTCGACGAACGTCAGTTCGTCGTCGCCGAACCGGCGGATGTCGACGGCGTCGGCGTGGCCGACGTCGTCGGGGTCGAGGTCCTCCAGCGAGCCGAGGCGCTTGGCGCCGGTCGCCCGCGCGATGGCGGTGGCGTCGGACTTCTTGACGCTCTTGAACGCCATGATGCCCGCGTCGGCCAGGTAGCTCGCCACGCGGTCGCTGATCGACTTCGTGCAGAACACGACGTCGACGCCGGCGTCCTTGAGGGTCGTGGCGTACGAGCGCAGTTCGTTGTCCTCGGCGTCGAGCGCGGCGGTGAGCTGGTCGACGCTGGTGATGGTGTACTCGGTGTCGACCTCGCCCGTGCGCACCTCGAGTTTCATGTCGACGACCGCCACGGTCGCGTCCTCGACGTGGCGGGGCATGTTGTCGTCGACGGGCTCCTTGTCGATGACGACGCCCTCGACCAGTTCGGTCGCGGACGACGACGCGCCCGTCCGGGTAGTGACGTGGATGTCGTCGCGGTCGATCCTCCCGTTCTCCTTGGCGACCATCCGCACCGCGCGGACGACCTGCGAGGCGAGCACGTCGGCGGTGACGTCGCCGGTCCCCTTGCCGGTCATCGAGGACTCGGCGACCTGTTCGAGCAGGTCGTCGTCGAGGTCGACGTCGAGCACCTGGCCGTCGATGGCCTCCTGGGCGAGGCGGGCGGCCTCGTGGTACCCCTCGACGACGACGGTCGGGTGGAGGTCGTCGTCGAGCAGGTCCTCGGCCTCGGCCAGCAGTTCGCCGGTCAGGACCGCCGCGGTGGTGGTGCCGTCGCCCACCGCCTCCTCCTGGGTCTGGGCCACCTCGACGATCATCTGGGCGGCCGGGTGCTCGATGTCCATCTCCTCCAGGATCGTCGCGCCGTCGTTGGTGATGACGACCTCGCCCGAGGAGTCGACGAGCATCTTGTCCATGCCCCGGGGTCCGAGTGTGGTTCGAACCGCCGAGGCCACCGCCTTCCCGGCGCGGATGTTCCAGTCCTGGGCCGCGCCGCCGCGGGTGCGCTCGGAGCCCTCTGCGAGAATGAATACCGGCTGTTGCATGCGTGCTGCCATGAGAGTAAACCTCGACTGACCCAGACGCTTGCGGTTCTATATATACATTTCGAATATTTGGCCCGAAAACCGACAGACTGCGTGGCGCATGCGAGCGCGTGTCAGCCTGCGACCCGACCGACGGGCGGCGCGCCCCGAACGCTCGGTCGGCGGATCGGGATCGTGTGGGTACACCTATTACCGGCGGGGGCGAGCCAACGCACGATGCTGGAGCTGAACCACGGGTTCCGGATCGTCGACGTCAACGCCACGCTGGAGCCCGACGCCGGGTCCGTGGCGACCCGCGGTCGGGAGGTCCGTCCGGAGCAGCTCGAACGGGAGTACCACCAGGCCGGCGTCGTGCGCGCCGTGGTCTTCCCCGATCGGCGGGAACCGTCGCGGGGGGACCTCCGCGCGAACAACGCCGTCGCCCGCCTCTCCGTCGACCGGTCCTTCCTCGCCTTCGCCCGGATCAACGGTCCCCGGGACCCGACGAGCACCGCCACCGCCCGCTTCCGGAACCTCACCGCCTCGCGCGACGATCACCACACCGCCCCGAGCGACGTCGAGCAGTACGCCTACGACGACCGGTTCCACGGGTTCGTCCTCGACCCGGTCCACGACGGCCTGCCCGACGCCGAGACGCTCGACCAGCTCGACGACGTCGGGCTGCCCGTCGTCGTGGACGCGGCCCGGGAGTTCCCCCCGGCGGCCGTCGCGGAGGCGCTGCTGGGCCGGTCGTTCCCGGTCGTGCTCGCCGGGTTCGGCGGCTACCCCCTCGACCGCGAGCGGATGGAGGCGGCCGTCGACCTGATCGACGCCCACGACGACCTCTACCTCGACACCAGCTACGTCCGGTTCCGGGAGGTGCTCGAACGCGCCATCCTCGAACACCCCGACCGGGTGCTGTTCGGCAGCGGCGCGCCGAGCGCCCACCCGAACGTCGCCGTCATGGAGGTGCTCACCCTCGACGTGAGCGAGGATCTGATGCGGCGCGTGTTCACGAAGAACCCCTCGCGAGTGGTACCGGCGCTCGCGCCGGGCGAGCAGTAGGCCCGGAGTCGACCGGCGTCGGGACGGCGGCTCGGGACCGCCGGTCAGGATCGCCAGTCGTACCGCGCCACCGCCCGGTCGGCCCGCCGGGAGGTCCCGTGCGGGTTCCGGGTCGGCGAGCGGTCTCGGGCGCGCGCGAGCAGCCCGCTCGCCGCGCCGCGGGCGATCCCGCCCACGACCGCCCGGCCCCGGCCGAGCCACGAGGTCGGCGTGTCCTCCCCGCGGAACACGTCGCGCCCGCCGGCGGCAGCGTCGGAGACGGCGTGGGCGACGATCCGCCGGGCGACCGTCGGCCGCACGCCGTAGTTCTTGACGAGCCGGTAGGTGAGCGAGCGGTACTTCCAGCCCCACTGCCGCTCGTCGACGCCCCCGTCGGCCTCGTACTCCCGGCGGACGCTCATCGGCGACCGCCAGGCGACGTCGTAGCCGAGCCCCGCCGCCCGGTGGGCCGCGTCGCGGGCGCCGCCGGTCTCCAGGTACTCGTCGAACCCGTCGAGGTCCTCGATGACGTCCGTCCGGAAGGCCACGTTCGCCCCGTTGAAGTAGCTGACCTCCCGGCCGCAGATCGTCCGGTGTTCCGGCGACTCGGTCGTCATCCCCGCCCGGAGGGTCCGGTGGGTCGGCCCGGTGACGATGGCGGCCTCGCCGAGCCCGGTCTCGACGGCCGAGCGCCAGGTCTCCTCGACGGTCAGCTCGTAGCTCAGGAAGGCGATCGCGTCCCCGATGGCGACCTCGGCTCCGGCGTTCCGCGCGACGTTGAGCCGTCGGGACGACACCTCCACGAGGACGTCGACGTCGTCCCGCTCGCGTACCATCCCGGTCGTCCCGTCGGCGGAGGGGCCGTTGACCACGACCACCTCCGCGTCCGGTGCGTGCGCGGCGAGCGAGTCCAGGCTCGCCGCCAGCTGCTCCCGACCGTTGAGCGTCGGGACGACCACCGAGAGGTCCATACCGTTCGGTACTACTCGCGAGGCATAAATGGATTCGCTTGCGCGTCGACCGCCGGACCCGTCGACGGGGGCGTCCGCATCAGCTACCGGCGACACGGCTCGTCCGGCGAAGGGGTGTCCCCGGCGACACGGCTCGTCCGGTGGATCGGTCGCGGGCGCGTCACTCGGCCTGGCTCGCGCGGTCGGCGGCGGCGTCGATGTCGGCGTCGGCCACCGTGGCGTCCCAGTAGGAGACCGAGGCGAGCCGATCGCCCACGGGCGTCTCGCCCACTGTCAGGTCGACCGACCGGAAGGCGCGGGCGACGTCGCCCGGGATCGCCCGGTAGAACCCGTACGGAAGGACGAAGTCGTGGTCCTCCTCGACCAGGTCGAGGTCGGCGTCGGACAGCAGTCGGAGCACGTCGTCCCGACCGTACAGTCGCGAGCCCATCGGCAGCAGCCAGGTGTAGAGCACGCGGGTGCTCAGGTCGTTGAACGTGTCGAAGAACACTTGATCGGCGGAGACGCGGGCCATCTCCGAGAGGAACTTCGCGGGCGTGTCCGCGAGGTGGAAAAACCGGATGGCGAACACGGCGTCGAAGTGGTCGTCGGGGAACGGCAGTCGGGCGGCGTCGCCGCGGAGGAACTCGACCGAGTCGGCCACCCCGGCGGCCTGGGCCTTCTCGCGCCCCTGGGCCAGCATCGGCGCGGAGATGTCGAGGCCGACGACGTTCGCGCCGCGCTCGGCGAGCATCACCGAGAACCGACCGGTCCCACAGGCGATCTCCAGGACGTTTCGGTCCTGAACGGGACCGAGCGCCGACAGCACGGCCTCCTTCTCCCGGCGGTCGATGAGGCGTCCGCCCCGGGAGAAACGCTTCGACTCGTACTCCTCGGCGACGTCGTCCTCCTGGTACCACTCCTTTCCTTTCACGCTACTGCGACTTGCACGCTCCGGGACTAAAACCGTACTGGATGCGTGCCGCAAGCGACCCGCCCCGACGGCGAGGCGTCTCCGTCCCACGACCGCCCGATCACCGACAGGGTTGTGTGCTTCGCTACCGTCTGTCACTGTATGCCGACCTGTACCCACTGCGGGAGCGACCACCCGGCGGAGGACCTCGTCCGCCACGAACGGCCCGGACTGACGCTCGTCCACTGTCCGACCTGCGAGTGCCTCATGGGGCGCTACCGCCGACACGGCGACGCCCCGCAAACCGATACGCTCCGGGAGTAGCGGACGCGCCGGCGACGGGCCCACGGAATCTTAACAAGATATTATGAGTATAAGGTGTCTGCATTGTTTTGACACACTTGTAGGCAACCTTTACCAAGCGCGGTTGGCTGCCGTAGTGTATGAGCACCAGTACCGCGGAGTCCGGGCGAGACGACCTCTTGAGCGAAACCGAGTTCAAAGACCGCCTCCGCGAACTCCCCCCGAGCGCGAAGCTCGTCGCCAAGGTCCTCGAAACCGAGGCGCCGCTGTCCCAGGGCCAACTCGCCGACGAGTCGCTGCTGCCCGACCGAACCGTCCGCTACGCCCTGAACCGGCTGGAGGAGTCCGAGTTGGTCGGCTCCCGCTACAGTTTCAAGGACGCCCGCAAGCAGGTCTACTTCCTGAAGACGTAGTTCGACCCCGCGCCGCGGTCGAGGTCGTCCCTTCTCGCTTCGGGCCGCCGGTGGCCCTTTGCCGCCCCGGCGCGACGTCCGCCCGTGCACGTCACGTCCGTCTCCGTCCCCAGTCGCTCGCCGGCCGGCCAGACGAACGCCTACCTCGTCGGCGACTCGCGCGCGCTGCTCGTCGACCCGGCCGACCGCACGCCCGACCTCGACGCCGCGGTCGACGAGCGCGACGTCGCCCACGTCGCCGTCACGCACACCCACCCCGATCACGTCGACGGCGTCGCCGACTACGCGGCCGAGACCGGCGCCACCGTCTGGTGCCGCCGCGGTCGCGAGGCGCGGTTCGAAGACCGCACCGGCGTCGTCCCCGACGAGACGTTCGTCGAGGGGTCGGTCCTCTCCGTCGGGGACGCCGGCGTCCGCGTGCTCGACACGCCCGGCCACGCGGCCGACCACGTCGCCTTCGAGACGCCGGACGCCGCCGTCGTCTCCGGCGACCTCGCGGTCGCGGCGGGGAGCGTCACCGTCGGCGCCCCCGAGGGCGACCTCCGGGCGTACCTGACCGCGCTCCGCCGACTCCGCGCCCGCGACCCCCCCGTCCTCCACCCGGGCCACGGGCCGCGCATCGACGACCCGCGCGCGACGCTCGCGCGCCTCGTCGCCCACCGCCTCGACCGGGAGGACCGCGTCCGCCGGGCCGTCCGCGACGGCGCCCGCACCGTCGACGCCGTGCTCGACGCGGCCTACGACCGCGACCTCTCCGGCGTCCGCGAGTTCGCGCGGGCCACCGTCGTCGCCCACCTGGAGAAACTCGACGTCGAGGGCGACGTGCACCTGGACCGGGCGCGCGAGCGCGTCTGGCCGGCCTGAGCGCCGACCGGTGGGGTCCATCTGAGCGCCGACCGGTTGGATCGGTCCCCCGAACCGGCGGCCGGCGGTCGGGTGCGTCGATCCGGACGACGCCGTTTTCCGTCTCGGCCGCCGACGCGAGCTATGGAGTCCCTGGAGGCCGAACTCGATCGCGCGCGCGACCTGGACGTCGACGCGCTCGCCGACGCCGTCGAGTTCATCGGCTTCGAGTGCACGCGCTGTGGCGCCTGCTGCACCGCCGACGCCGGCTGTGGCGGAGGTGGCGCCGTCGAACACGACGTCGACGCTGACGTGGCCGACGCTGACGTGGCCGACGCCGACGCGGCCGCCCCCGATCCGGCGGCCGACGACCCGGGCGACCTCCACACCGCCACGGTGTTCCCCGGCGAGGTGCGCGACCTGCTGGCGGCGACCGGCCCCGAGTACGACTGGCGCGACGTCGCCCGGCCGATGCCCTACGGGCTCCGGGACACCCCCGACGGGCCGACGGGCGAGACCTTCGAGTGGGCGCTCCAGGTCGACGACTGCGGCGACTGCACCTTCTACGAGGAGCGGGAGGGCGAGGGCGCCTGCACCGTCCACGCCGACCGCCCGCTGATCTGCCGGACCTACCCCTTCAGCGTCGCGCTCGGCGGCACGAGCCAGCCGATGGGCGAGGCCGTCGACAGCGTTGCGCTGCCAGCGCAACGGGAAGCCGGTGAAACCGGCGACGAGGCGGTGATGGTCCGCGCCCACGAGTGCGAGGGGCTCGGCCGCGACATCGACCGTGCCGACGCCGAGGCCCTCGCGCGGGCGCTCAAGACCCGCGCCGTGCGGGAACTGGAGGAGGCCATCGACCTCCGGGACCGGTACGACCCGGCGACCACCGACCCCGGGGAGGTGGTCGTCCACGACTCGGAGGGACCGAAGCGGCCGGACGGCCGGCCGCGCTGATGGCTGCCGAGCGCGGACTCCACCGAGTGTCGAGCGTGGACTCCACCGAGTGTCGAGCGTGGACTCCACCGGGTGCCGAGCGCGGAAATCGAGCGCCGTCCGGGGGTGCGGTACTTCTTTAACGGTTCGGTAGGACGTACCGATGGAGGTCTACACGGTGGAAATCTCAGATAAGCTCCTGTGTCTGTTCAACGCCGACGTGCGGGCGCGCGACGACTCGTACGTGGTCGAGATCCCCCGGCGGGAGATCGAGAGCGGCGCGGTCGAACCCGGCGAAACGTACCGGATCGCCGTCATCTCGCGCGACGAGGAGCGCGAGGGAAGCGCCGACACCGGCGGGGCGACGGCCTCGTCGGAGCCCCAGCCGCCCGTCGAGGTCGGCGAACTCCGCTACGTCGAGATCGAGGACATCGGCAAGCAGGGGGACGGCATCGCTCGCGTCGAGCGGGGCTACGTCATCATCGTCCCCGACGCGGAGGTCGGCGAGCGGGTAAAAGTCGAGATCACCGAGGTCAAGTCCAACTTCGCGGTCGGCGAGATCATCGACGAGGACTTCTGAGCCCCGGCTCCGCCGTCTCGCTCTCTTCGATCGTCCGCGACGCCGACGGTCGGGGCGGTCCCGGAATCCGCCGGACTGTCGGTCCCGCACTCCCCCCGTTCTCTCCGTTCGCTCCTCGTGCGACTGACGTCGCAGGCGTCCGCAATGCTGGGAGTGAACCAAAGGCTCAATATGGTAGTCGGCGGTACGTCGCGGTATGGGTCTCTTCGACCGTCTCCGCGGCAAGGACCACCCCCGGGTGGCGTTCATCGGCATCGACGGGGTGCCGTTCAGCCTCCTCGACGAGCACCGCGACGAGTTCCCCAACCTCGCGGCGCTCGCCGACGAGGGGACCGCCGGCCCGATAGACAGCATCGTCCCGCCGGAGTCGAGCGCCTGCTGGCCCGCGCTCACGACCGGCATGAACCCCGGCGAGACGGGCGTCTACGGGTTCCAGGACCGCGAGGTCGGCTCCTACGACACCTACGTCCCGATGGGCCGCGACGTGCAGGCGACCCGCGTCTGGGACCGGGTCACCGACGCCGGCCGCTCGGCGACGGTGATGAACGTCCCCGTGACGTTCCCGCCCCAGCGGAACGTCCAGCGCATGGTCTCGGGCTTCCTCTCTCCCGGCGTCGACAAGGCCGCCTACCCCGACGAGTTCCGCGAACAGCTCGAATCGAGCGGCTACATCATCGACGTCAACGCCAAACTCGGCCACAAGGACGACAAAAGCGAGTTCGTCGACCACGCCCACAAGACGCTCGACCGCCGCTACGAGGCGTTCGCCCACTACATCGAGCAGGACGACTGGGACCTCTTTTTCGGCGTGTTCATGACCACCGACCGGGTCAACCACTTCCTGTTCAAGGACTTCGAGCAGGACGGCGAGAACAGGGAGGCGTTCCTCGACTTCTACCGGGCCGTCGACGACTACCTCGGTCGCATCCGCGAGGCGCTCCCCGAGGACGTCACGCTGATCGTCGCCTCCGACCACGGGTTCACCTCGCTCGACCACGAGGTCCACTTCAACACCTGGCTCGAACAGGAGGGCTGGCTCTCCTACCAGGACGACGACCACGAGGAACTGGCCGACATCCACGAGGACACGAAGGCCTACTCGCTGATCCCCGGTCGATTCTACATCAACCTCGAGGACCGGGAGCCCCGCGGGTCGGTCCCGCAGGACAAGTACGAGGCCGTCCGCGACGAACTCAAGGCGAAACTGGAGGCCCTGGAGGGCCCCGACGGCCGGAAGGTGTGCGACCGGGTCGTCGAGAGGGAGACCGCCTTCCGCGGCACCCACGACGACATCGCACCCGACCTGGTCGCCATCCCGAACCACGGCTTCGACCTCAAGGCCGGCTTCAAGGGCCACGAGGAGGTGTTCGGGCTCGGTCCCCGCAACGGGATGCACAGCTTCGACAACGCCTCGCTGTTCATCGACGACCCCAACGCCGACATCGAGGACGTCGACCTCTACGACATCGCCCCCACCATCCTCGACCTGATGGAGGTCGACTACCAGCGCACCGAGTTCGACGGCCGCAGCCTCGTCCGGCAGTAGCGCCGTGACGCCGCCGCCGTCGGATCGACACGGAAGTGCGGACTCGGGGGACGCCGACGCACGGGGCGGTGACGACGATTCTGCCGACGGCGCTGCCGACGGCGACTGGGACGCCGACCTCTACGACGGCGCCCACGACTTCGTCACCGAGTACGGTCGCGAGTTGCTCGACCTGCTCGATCCCCAACCCGGCGAGCGCGTCCTCGACGTGGGCTGTGGCACCGGTCACCTGACCACGCTGGTCAGGGAGCGCGGGGCCGAGGTCGTCGGCCTCGACGCCTCCGGCGAGATGGTCGCGGCCGTCCGGGACGCCTACCCCGACCTCGACGTTCGCCACCGGGACGTCCGCGAGTTCGAGGCCGACCGCCCGTTCGACGCCGCGCTCTCGAACGCGGTGCTCCACTGGATTCCGGAATCGGACCAGCCCCGCGTCGCCGAGCGCCTCGCCGCGGCGCTCCGCCCCGGCGGCCGGATCGTCTGCGAGTTCGGCGGATCGGGCAACGTGGCCGCCGTCGTCGACGCCGTCGCGGACGCCGCCGCCAACCGCGGCTACGAGGTCGAGAACCCCTGGTACTTCCCGACGATCGGCGAGCACGCGCCGGTCCTGGAGGCCGCGGGCTTCGAGGTACGCGAGGCCCGCCTGTTCGACCGGCCGACCGAACTCGACCCCGGCGACGACGGCCTCGCGGGCTGGCTGGAGATGTTCGGCGACGACCTGCTCGCGCCCGTGCCAGCGGACGAGCGAGACGCGGTGGTCGCCGCCGCGGCCGACGCGCTCCGCCCCCGGCTGTACGACGCCGGGGCGGATCGCTGGACGGTCGACTACCGCCGGATTCGACTGGTCGCGGTCCGGGAGTGAGGCGAGGTGGGCGGGGCCGGCGGCGCGCGTCCCGACGCTACACCCCCGACGCTGTGCCCCTCGACGCTGTGCCCCCCGACGCTGTGCCCCTCGACGCTGTGCCCCTCGACGCTGTGCCCCCCGACGCTGTGCCCCCCGACGCCACTCACATGAGGTCGTCGAGGTCGTCGTTGGTCCACATGTCCGTGGGGTCCTCCCGGACCTCTTCCTGGGCCTCCGAGACGGAGGCGCGGGCGCGCTCCATGAACGACTCGATGCGCGAGGAGCGCTCGACGCCGCCCAGCAGGATGAGGGCGGCCAGGCGGTCGCTGTCGAGCGGGAAGTCGCCGCCGCGGACCTGCAGGCTGCCGGTCTCCTCCTCGACCCAGCGGCGGGCGGCCTCGACGCCCTTGCGGGGGATCGCCTCGGGGCGGCCGGCGATGACGAGCAGCGCCGAGTCGGCGTCGCTGGCGTCGGGGAGGCTCGACCCGGTGAGCAGCGCGCGCCGGGTGACGCTCGTGACGGTGTTGATGTTGTCCTCGGCGTCCGGCGCGGCCTCGGCGGAGGCGTAGCCGAGGGCCGCGACGCCCCCTGCCCGGAGGGTGTTGATCACCTCGCTGGTGTCGACGACGCTCTCGCCGACGCCCTCGACGGCCTCGCCGGAGGCGAGCAGGAGGCCGACCCGGCGGGCGATGGCCTCGTTGACGGCGTCGAACCCCTCCTCCAGGCTCTCGCCCGAGGAGCGGAAGGCGTCGTTGTCGACCAGCAGGACCGCGTCGGCCTCGCGGGTCAGCGTCTTCAGCGAGCGCCCGGCGTTGACCTGGTACATGGCGCCCTCGTCCTTCCCGGGGAGCACGCCGATGGCGTACACCGGCACGTCGTAGACGCGCGCGAGTTCCTCGCAGAGCACCGGCGCGCCGCCGCTGCCCGTTCCGCCGCCGAGGCCGGCGACGACGACGATGCCCTCGGCTTCCGCGGTGATCCGCCCGTCGAGGGCGCCCATCACCTCGGTCGCGTCGGCCTTCATCACCTCGGCGCCGAGTTCGTTGTCGCCGCCGACGCCGTGCCCGTTGACCCGGTCCTGGCCGATCAGTACGGTGTCCATGGGGAGGGGCTGGAGGTCCGCCTTCGCGGAGTTGACCGCGAGTGTTCCGAGGACGGCGCCGAACCCCATCCGGGAGTCGAACTCGTCGAGCGCTCGAACGAGCTTTCCCCCTGCCTGGCCGACGCCGATCAGGACGGTCTTCATGGGGAGACGCTCGGACTCGCGTATCTTCAACCCTTCCCCCGGCCCGCGGCGGTCGCCCCGACGTTCCGATCGCCGGTCGCCCCCGACGTTATGTACCATGACGGGGCCATCCCGGGCCATGACGGACGACATCGCCTCGCTCGCACGTCGCCTCGACGCGGTCGAACGCGCCATCGGCGGGGACGCAACCGGTGCCGCCGCGTCGTCGACCACCGATCCCGACCCCGCCACCCCTGCGGATCCCGGCGGGGACCGCACCCCGCTGGAGGCGCGCGTCGCCGACCTCGAAGCGACCCTCGACGACGTGGAGCGACGGCTGGACGACCTCGACGCCGCCCTCCAGGCGGTCCGGGGCTACGCCGGGGCGGTTCGGGCGGTCAACCGCCAGGTCGAGCGCCGGGCGGACCTCGCGCTCGCCACCGCCGAACGGGCGGCGGGGGCAAACGCCGGCGAGGTCGCAGACGCCGGCGAGGTCGCAGACGCCGGTGCGGTGGCCGACGCCGGTGCGGTGGCCGACGCCGGTGCGGTGGCCGACGCCGGCGAGGACGTTCCACCGACCGGCGGCGACGTCGCGGGCGCGACCGACGGGGAGGTCGGCGACGGCTCGCCGGCCGACTGCCTCGTCGTCGAACGCGTCGCTGGCGACCCCGGGGGCGACGACGGGGTCGGACCCGAGGCGCGGGCCGACCGCCGGGGGGACGACGCCGACGCCGATCCGGACGCGGACGCCGACGGTCGGTCCCTCGCCGCCCGATTGCGGGACGCCCTCTGACGCGGCCGTGTTCCGCGTCCTCTGCTGTGCCGTCCTCGCGCTGGCCCTGCTCGCCGTCGCCCTCCCCGCGGTCGAACACGCGGGGGAACAGCGGACGGCCTCGACCCTCCGGGACGACGCCGCGCGACTGGAGCGGGCCGCGAACGCGCTCTGGACCGACGACGACGCGGCGGTCGGCGTGGTCGGCGCGCGCCGACGGGTGACGATCCGAGTCCCGGCCGCCTCCCCGACGAGCGCCGGTGTCGAGCGGGTCGCGGTCGTCGACGGCGGCCTCCGGTACGCCCTCGTCGGCGGCGACCCCGTCCGCGTCCCGGTGCGGGCGCCGATCCGGACGCCGGACGGGCCGGTCGTCCTCGACGGGGCCGGGCGCCACGCGCTGACGCTGTCGCTCGTCCGGGCGGACGCGACCGGCGCGCTGGTGGTCGTCGTCGAGACCGCGACCTGACGAACTCGATCACCGACGCTCACGGCTCGCCGGCGGGGACCGTCGACCGCCGTTCGCCCCGGTCGCTCGGCCCCGCCGGGCGCGCCTTCCGACCCGCGACTTTACATACCATGGGGGGGCCAGGCCGGCCCATGTTCGACCGACTCACTGCCGCCGCCGGCGCCGTTGGCCGTTTCGACCGGTTCGAGGAACTCCCCCAGCTCGACGCCCTCGGCGACTCGGACGGCGACGCCGACGCCGATCGCTGCCGGTGCGATCCGGACGTCGTCGAGCGCCCGGACGCCGACCGCGCCGCGCTCCGCGTCGACGCCGACGCCTGCCCCGGCCGGGGGGACCTCGCCGCCAGCCCCGGCTGTCGGGCGACCGTCGTGGGCGTCCTCGAACGCCGGGACGTCGACGCGGTCGCCACGCGCGCCGGTGGGCTCGAACGGACCTATCGCGACGCCGCCGCGGGGCTGCTCGTCGCCGCTGGCCGCTTCGCAGAGACCGTCGCGTTCCACGACGAGGCGCTCGCCGACCGGGCCCGCCGGGACCCGCTCGGGGCGGCCCGGGCCGCCGCGGGGCGGGCGGGCGTCGTCGCGCGGATCGCGGCCGAGACCGGGCTGGTCGCGGGCGCCGACCGCGTCGACGGGTACGACGAGGCGCTCCGTCCGGCGGTCGCGCCGACGCTCGCCCGCGAACGGGTCGACGCCGCGCCGCCACCGGGGGCGCAGTTGCGGACGACGCGGGACCTGGAGACGGGTGCCAGCGTCCGGATCTACGACACCCCGAGCGGGCCGATCTACCATCTTCGCCCGCCGTTCCGTGACCTCTCCCCGGAGGCGGTCGAGACGCTCGCGGCCGCCGAGACGCGGTTGGCCCGGGGGGCCGTCGAGGGCGGCGACCGGGCGCCGGGGCGGGCGGTTCGGGCCGTCGCGGACGACGACGCGCCGACCCGCGCGCTGACGCGGGTCCTCCGCCGCCACACCCGCGGGTACGGCGTGCTGGAGGACCTGTTCGCGGACCCGCTCGTCTCGGACGTCTTCGCCACGGCGCCCGTGGAGGCGACCCCGATTCGCGTCGCCGTCGACGGCGAGCGGCTGCGAACGAACGTCAGGCTGACCGAGGACGGCGCCGCGGCGCTCGCCTCGCGACTCCGCCGCACGAGCGGGTCGGGCTTCTCCCGGGCCGCGCCCACGCTCGACGCCGTGATCGAGCGCGACGACCGCCGGATCCGCGTCGCCGGCGTCACGGCGCCCGCGAGCGACGGGTTCGGCTTCGCCTTCCGCGCCCACTCCGACGGCGCGTTCACGCTCCCCGCCCTGGTCGCCAACGACACCCTCACGCCGCCGGCGGCCGCGCTCCTCTCGCTCGCCGTCGAGCGCGGCGCGGCCGTCCTCGTGGCCGGCGCCCGCGGGGCGGGCAAGACCACGCTGCTCGGCTCGCTGCTGTTCGAACTCCCCGCCGCCACCCGCACGGTACTCATCGAGGACACGCCCGAGCTGCCGGTCGCGGGGCTGCGAACGGCCGGCCGGGACGTCCAGCGCCTCCACGTCGACGGGGGCGACGGCCCCGAGCCGACGCCCGCCGAGGCGCTCCGCACCGCGCTCCGGCTGGGCGAGGGGGCGCTCGCCGTCGGCGAGGTGCGCGGCGAGGAGGCCGCGGCGCTGTACGAGGCCATGCGCGTCGGGGCGGCGTCCTCGGCGGTGCTCGGGACGATCCACGGGAAGGGCGGCGACGCGGTGCGCGAGCGCGTCGTCTCCGACCTCGGCGTGTCGGCGTCGTCGTTCGCGGCGACCGACCTCGTCGTCACCTGCGCCGACGCGCCCGCCGGCAAGCGCCTCGCCCGGATCGAGGAGGTCCGTGCGACCGACGAGGGCGTCGGGTTCCGGACGCTGTTCGAGCGGGACGGCGACGGCCTCGTCGCGGCCGGCCCGATCGACCGGGGGAACAGCCGACTGCTGGCCGACCTGGCACGTCCGGGCGAGCCGTACGCCGCCGTCCGGGACGCCCTGGCCGACCGGGCGACGACGCTCGCCGACCTCGCCGAGACCGACCGCACGCGCCCCGCGGACCTCGCCGTGGCCTACGCGGCCGACGGGAGCGGCGGGCGTGCGCCCGCAGCCGAGCCGGCCGTCGAACGGGGGGACGCGCAGTGAGCCAGCGACACCGCGGCGACGACGCGAGCGACGTGCCCCGGGGCGGCGCGCACGACGCGAGGGACGACCCGCCCGGGAGCGGCGCGCGCGAGGCCTCGACGACTGGCGCCGATCCGTTGGCCGACGCGGATCCGGCGGCGCCGCCGGTCGCGTTCGCGCCCGCGACGCGCGAGACGGAGCCGACGCCGACCCGCGCCAGCGCTGCCGTCGGGGGCCGCCCGACGCCCGCCGCGTCCCTCGCGTCGACGCTTGGGTGGCTGGCGGCGCGCTGGCCCGCCCCGGTCGCGGCGAGCGACGACCTCTCGCGGTCGCTGGCCTACCTCCGCGCCGCCGTCGACGGCGAGACGGTGGTCGCCGCCGGCTACGCGCTCGCGATTCCGGTCGCCGTCGTGGCGCTTGGGGCGTTCGCTCTCGCGGGTGCCCCCGTGTTCGTCGCGGGGCTACTCGCGCTCGGCGCCGGCCTCGGGGCGACGCACGCCGTCCACCGGGGGCCGGTCCTTCTGGCGGCGGTGCGCCGGACGCGCGCGCTGGGCGGTGCCAGCGAACTCGTCACGCGGGTCGCCCTGCGACTGCGCCTCGACCCGTCGCCGGAGGCGGCCGCCGCCTTCGCCGCGCGCCTGGGCGACGACCCGCTCGCCGCGAGCCTGGCCGGCCACGCCCGGCGCGCGGCGGGGACGCCCCGCGCGGGGTTCGATGGCTTCGCCGACGAGTGGCGCCCGTGGTTCCCCGCGATCGATCGCTCGGTCGCCTTGCTCCTCGCCAGCGCCGAGGCGTCCCCCGGGGAACGGGACCGCAGCCTCGACCGGGCGGTGTCGGTGACGCTCCGGGCGACCCGCGACGCCGTCGCCGCCTTCGCCGGCGAGGTCCGCGGCCCCGCGACCGCCCTCTACGCGTTCGGCGTGTTCCTCCCGCTCGCGCTCGTCGGCGCCATCCCGGCGGCGGCGACCGCCGGGATCGGCGTCTCGACGACGTCGATCGTGCTGGTCTACGATCTGCTGTTGCCCGCGGCGGTGGCGGTCGGCGCGGGCGCGATCCTGCTCCGTCGGCCAGTGGCGTTCCCGCCGCCGACCCTCGACCGGACGCACCCGGCGGTCCCCGACCGCCGCTGGCCCGGCCCGGTCGCGGGGCTGGCCGCCGCGGCCGTCGCCTGGCTCGTCGCGGCCCGGATCGTCCCCTGGGCGGCGCCGCTCGCGGCCGTCGGGCTCGGCGCGGGGACGGCGCTCGTCGTCCACTTCCGCCCGGTCGTCGCCGTCCACCGGCGCGTCCGCGCGGTCGAGTCGGGGCTCGCCGACGCGCTCTACCTCGTCGGCCGCCGGGTCGCGGGCGGCGAGTCCGTCGAGCGGGCCGTCGCCGACGCGGGCGAGGATCTGACCGGCGAGACGGCGACCGTGTTCGCCGACGCAGCCGCCGTCGGACGCCGCCTCCGGGTGGGCGTCCGCGAGTCGTTCCTCGGCGAGCACGGCGCCCTCGCCGACCTCCCGAGTCCGCGCGTCCGGAGCGCGGGGGCGCTGCTGGCGCTCGCCGGCCGCGAGGGCCGCCCCGCGGGGCGGGCCATCGTCGACACCGCCGAGCAGCTGGCGGAGCTCCGAGAGCTGGAGCGCGAGGCGCGCCGCGAACTGACGGGGATCACCCGGACGCTCGCCAACACCGGGACCGTGTTCGCGCCGCTGGTCGCGGGCGCGACCGTCGCGCTCGCGGCCGGGATGCCCGGGCTGGGCGGGGTCGCGTCGGCGGCGACCGGTGCGACCGCGGCTACGGCGGGGGCGTCCTCCGCGGCGGGCGCCACGGGCGGAGGGAGCGGAGCCCTCGGTGCGGGGTCGAGCGCGGGCGTCGCCGGCGCGTCGTCGATGGGATCCGTCCCGCCGATCCCCGAACTCGGGGTCGCCGTCGGCGGCTACGTGCTGCTGACCGCGGCGCTGCTCGCCCTCCTCTCGACGACGCTCGCCCGCGGCCTCGACCGGACGCTCGTCGGCTACCGCGTCGGCGGCGCGCTGGTGCTCGCCACCCCGACGTACCTGCTCGCCGTCGTCGTCGGCTCGTCGCTGTTCTGACCGCCGCGGGGCGCCGTCGATCCGTTCCGCCGTCTGCCGCCGACGCCTGGGGGGACGCGAGCGCGAGGGTTTATATACCGAAACGGGGCCAGTGCGGCCCATGTTCGACGCCCCACTCGACAGCTGGTACGTCTGGATCGGGCTCGCCATGGCGAGCGTCGCCACGGTCGGCGCCGCGGGCGCCCTCCCCGCGTCGCCGCCGCCGGACGCCGCGGCGCTGGCGGAGACCGTCGACCGGGTCGCCGCCGCCGGCCCGGGAACGGTCGCGGAACACCCCCTGGACGCCGACGCCGTCGCGCTCGGTCCACGGCAGGTCGGCCTCCGGAACGGCGCCGGCACCGTCCACGCGCGGTTCGTCGCGGACTCGGTCGTCCCCGTCCCCGACGGCACGCCGCTACAGGACGTGCTGTACGGGACGCCCCCGTCGACCGCCTTCGACTCGCGCCTGGCGTTCGAGGAGGCCGTCCTCGACGCCCGGGCACGCGAGCGGTCCTGGCGACCGGTCGAACGGACGGTCGTCGTCCGCCGCGTCTCCTGGGAGGGGACCGATGTCACGCTCGTCGACGCGTGAGGCGCCGTCGGGCGAGCGCGCCGCGGGGCGAGAGCCCTCCGCTCTCCCCGCCGACCGGGGCGCCGTCGAGCCGACCGTCGCGCTCGTCGCGGTGTTCGCCGTCTGCGCCGGCCTGGGACTGTACGCGACGGTCCTCGACGACGCCGTCGCCGCAGCCGGGGGCGACCGGGACCGCGCGGGACCGGCCGCCGACCGCCTCGTCGACGCGATTTCGACTGCCGGCATCGCCGACCCGGAGCGCCTCCGAGAGGCGGTCGCCGCCCTCCCCGGCGAGCGCCGGCGGAACGCGACGCTCGTCACTGCGACGACGCGCGAGGGCGCCGGGCCGCCCGCGCCGTGGGTCCAGGCCGACGGCACCGCCCCGAATGCCGTGGCGGATTCGACCGCCCCCGCGTCGGCCGACGCGAGCGACTTCGACGTCGAGACGCGACTGGTGAGCGTCCGTCTCGGCCCCGGCGAGGTCGTCCCGGGCCGCCTCCGGGTGGTGGTCTGGGCGTGACCTCGACGCTGCTGGACGTCTCCCTGTGCCTGTTGCTCGTCTCCGGCGCCGCCGCGACCGTGGTCACGTCCACGCCCTCGTCGCCGGCGGTCACCCCCGACGCCGCCGTGCGCGCGGACGACGTGGCGACCGTGCTAGCGACGGGGACGGCGCGGGTCGAGGGCGCCTCCGGAGCGGACGACGCAACGGCCACTGAGGCGGCGCCGCGGGTCGCCCACGGGACGTTCGCCCAGCACCTCGCGGCGGTCGCGGTTCGATCCACTGCGGTCGGCGTCCGGTCGACGGCGGGGCGCGCGACGAGTCCGGCCGCCACCGCTCGCACCGGCAACGCGGCCGGCGCCGCCGCGCACGACGGGACGGGATCGGTCGCGTCCCACGACGCGGTCCTGGACGCGGTTCGCCGGGTCCTCCCGCCGCGGACGCAGGTCGTCGTCTCCTGGCGTCCCTACCCGAACGCCTCGGTCGGCAGTCGGCTCCGCGTCGGGCTGTCGCCGCCGCCGTCGGCGACGGTCCACGCCGCGAGTCAGGGCCTCCCGAGCGGCATCGACTCGGGGTCGGAGGCGGCGGTCGACGCGGCCGACGACGGGTTCGACGGGGTCGCGGACGTCGTCGCCGGTCGGCTGGTCGCCGGCCTGTTCCCGACGCGGCACGTCGCGGTCGCGCTGGACGCCGGCGGCCCCGACGCCCGCCGCGTTCGCGCTCGCTACCGACGGCTCGGCCGGGAACTCGACGTCGACGCCGACGCACTCGGCGTGGTCACCGGCCGCGGGGACCCCCCCTCGGCCGCCGAGGTCGCCGCCGCGAACCGGGCGCTCGCAGCCCCCCTGGCCGCGCGGATCGAGCGCGACCTGCGCGCGACCTTCGAGACCCCGGACGTGGCGGCGCGGGCGGTCAGGACGGAGCGCGTCGACCTCGTCGTCAGGACGTGGTCGGCGTGACCCGGACGAGCGGCGCGAGCAGTTCGAACGGGGGACGATCCGCGTGAGGCTGGCCGACGACCGGCGCGGTCGAGTGCCCTTTGCCCTCGTCGGGATCCTCCTCCTCGTCGGGAGCGCGGCCTTCGCGGCCTCGCTGTCGACGACCGGGCCCGCGACGCTCGACCGGCGCACGGCGACGGCGCTCGACCGGGTCGCGGCGGGCGGGCAGACCGCCCTCCGCTCGGCGGCGACCGCCGCGGCCCGCGACGCGGCCGCGACGCCCGTCACCGTCCCCGCCAACTCGACCGTCGGCCGCGCGCTCGACCCCGACGAGCCGTTCCGGGACGCCCTCCGGCTCCGGATCTACGTCGCCGCCCGCGAGCGACTCGGTGCGACGACCTCCCGGCACGGGTCGCTGACGGCGACCGCGTCGCTGCCGGCGCCCGAGCCCACCGAGTCCGGCGTCCGCCGGGCGATCGACCGGGTCGACCTCGCGGCCGCCGAGAACGGGTCCGCCCTGCGCGTGGCGATCCGGAACGTCTCCCTCGTCGTCAGTCGGGACGGGCGGGTCGTTCGCCGCGACCGGCGCACCTACCGCCTGACGGTCGACTCGCCCGTGCTCTCGATGCACGACCGGACCCGGCGGTTCGAGCGGCTGCTGAACCGCGACCCGCTCTCGGGACCGGGGCTCGGCAGACAGCTCACCGCCCGGCTCCACCCGATCGTCTGGGCGCGGGCGTACGCCCAGTACGGCGGCGTCCCCATCCAGAACGTCCTCGCCAACCGCCACGTCGAACTCGCGGCCAACGGCGGTATCCTGGCCGCTCAGCGCCGGGCCTTCGGCCGGGCGGCCCCCGGCGGTCGGGCGGCCCGCTACCGCGCCGCGGCCTGCGTCGGCCTGCGCGACCTGGTCGCCCCCTACGAGTCCGATCATCAAGCATGGGCCCGGCAGGTCCTCGACGCCACCGGGGCGCCCGGGTCGGGGGGCGTCCCGTGTGTACGCCGCGGTTCCGACCCGGCCGACCGGGGTCGGATCGGCGAGGCCCTGGCCGGCGGGGCGTCGGTCGACGACCTCGGCTCGCTCGTCGACGCCGAGCGGGGGAACCGCACGGTCGTGGTCGGCGTGAACCGAACCGCCGACCGGGCGCTCGGCGGACTCGTCCTCTCGGACGCGCAGGACGCCTCCGCCGTCGGCCCGGCGCGCCAGTGGGCGGCGGTGAACGAGTCGGGCCGCGAGCGCCGGCTGGCGACCGTCCTCCGGGACGGCTACCGGACGACGCTTCGCGTGGAGACGGCGGTTCGCCGCGTCGAGGCCGGATCGCGCCCCGCCCCCGACCGACCGGGCCCGGAGTGGACGCTGACGAACGCGATCGTCGAGGACTCGGTTCGCGCGTCGTCGACCGACGACGCCCCCGCCGTCGACCAGCCGTCCGGCGGGGCCGAGTGGCGGGCGCTTCACCGGTCGAGCCACCGGGTGACCGTCGTCCACACCGTCCGCCGGACGTGGCGGAAGGGCCCGCAGACCACGCACACGAGCGCCACGTGGCGCGACCGCCACCGCGTCGGCGTGGCGCTGTTCGCCAGGCCGCGGCCGTCCGCGCTCGCGCCCGACCGCCCCGTCTCCCCCGCCTTCCGTCGCGGTGGGCCGCTCGACGGGCCGAACCTCGCCGACCTCCGCGAGCGGCGGCGGGACCTGCTCGCCCGCTGGGGCGGCCCCCGATCGATCGCCCGGGGGGCCGTTCGCGGGACGCTCGACGGGTCGCCGCGGGTCGCGGTCGGCGACCGCCCCGACCGACTGCGCGGATGGGTCCTTGAGAACGTGACCGACCTCCGCGACCGGGTGCGGAACGTGACCGTGCAGGTGGCGACCGAGCGCGTCGCGGCGGGGACGGCGAACCCGCCGGCGCGGCTGGCCGAGCGCCTCCGAGACCGACGGCCAGCGCTGCTCGACGCCCCGTCCCGGTACGACGGCGTCGCCGACCGGGCCCGGGTCGCCGCCCGCGCGGCCTACCTGGATCGGGTCCTCGCCGCGCTGGCCGAGCGTGCGAACCGGACCCGCCGCGCCGGGCGGGGGTACGAGTCGGCGATAGCCGACGTCGGCGTCTCCGGCGACGAGTCGGGCGTCTCCGGCGGCGAGTCGGACGTCGCCGCGACCCGCGACGCGTCCGTTCCGGGGGCTCGCGCCGCGGTCGGCGCCGGCCCCGGCGGCCCGGTGTCGCTCGTCCCCGAGGGAGCGCCGACGTATCTCCCGCTGGGGCGACTCGACGGCGACCGGTACGCCGCCGTCCCGGACGACGAGACCCACACCGCCCTCGCGGCGCGGAACGTCAACGTGTTCTCGGTGCCCTACGGCGACGCGGTCGACGGGATCCTCGACGGGGCGCTCGGCGGGACCTTCGAGGCGAACCGAACGGTTCGGCTGCGCACCGGCGCGCGCGCCCTCGTCGTCGCCGACGAGTCCCTCGCCCGACGCCCCAACGCGACCGTCCGCGCGAGGCGCGACCGCCTCCGCGGGGAGGTGGCGAACTCGCTGGCGGGCGTCCGTCGGGCGGCCCGCGACGCCGTGGCCGCCGAGTCGTCGCTCACGCGCGCGGAGGCGCACGGCGTCGTCGACGACGCGTTCGCCCGGTGGGACGGCGCGGGCCGGCGCGGGCTGGCGGCGGCGAACGGCTCCGCCGCCCGGCGGATCGCGACGCTGGCCGCCCGTCGGGCCGGGGCCGACGACGCCACCGCGGCCGCGCTGTCTGTGCGCGTCCGGGCGGCGGTCGACCGGGCGGTCCACGAGCGGGCCGCCCGCGTCGACGAGGGGACCGTCACCGACCTCTCGTCGGCGGTTCGGGCGTCGGGGCGCACGGCGCTCGGCCGCCTCCTGCGCGACCGGGGGAAGGCGGTCGCCGACGACCTCGTCGAGGAGGCCTCGCGGCGACGCCTCGGGAAGGCGGTCACTGCCGTCCCCGCCGGGATGCCGGTCGCGCCCGTACCGGGGTACTGGTACGCGACGGCGAACGCGTGGGTCGTGTCGGTTCGCGGTTCCTTCGCGGCCTTCGCCGTCCGGTCGCGGCGCGTCGGCGCGAGCGGATCGGCGCTCCGGTACGTCCGCGACGGGACGACCGCGACTCTCGACGTCGACGGCGACGGGCGACGCGAACGCCTCGGCCGGGCCGAGCGCGTCTCCTTCGCGGCGAACGCGACCGTCGTCGTCGCCGTGCCGGCGGGGAAGACCGGCGTCGGCGACGTGGACGGCGACGCCGACGAACGGTCCCCCGGGTGGGGCGACGTTCGGCCGTTCGCCGCGTCGGTGAACGAGGACGACGAGGCGGAACCCGGGGGGTGACGGTGACGTCAACGGTGATCGCAGTGGCCCAGCCGGCAATCGCGGTGGCCCCACCAGCAATCGCGATGGCGCCAACGGTAACCGTTTTCCCCGGCGCGCGACGACGGGGAGGTATGCTTTACGACGCCGTCGAGGACGCCGCCTCGGCCACCGCTGACGAACTCCACGCGGCCTACCTCGCCCAACTCCGCGCCGTGCTGGACGAGGTGGGCGTCGACCGCGCGGCGGATCGAACGGACGTCCCGCGGGAGACCCTCGCGGCCCTGACCGACGGCGAGGCGCCGACCCTGACGCTGTCGGAGGCGGCGGCGGTGGTCGCGCTCGCCGACGACGCGCCGGACGCCGACGCCGTCGCCTTCGAGGTTCGGGACCACCTCCTGATGGGGATGACGACCGGCGTGCTCGACGTCGACACGCTAGCGGCCGACCTCGACCCCGACGTCGACCTCTCGGGCCAGGAGGTCCAGCAGGCCATCGAGGGCCGCGTCGATCCGTCGTTGCGCCACCTCGCGGCCATCCAGGCGGTCGTGGAGGCGGCCCAGTCGGATCGATGACCCGCGTCGCCATCCTGGGCTGCGGGTACGTCGGCCTCGAACTGGGGCGGCGGTTGCGCGCGGCCAGCCACGAGGTCGTCGGCGTGCGCCGCTCGGCCGACGGACTGGACGCCGTCGACGCCGCGGGCCTGACGCCGGTTCGGGCGGACGTGACCGATCCCGAGTCGCTGGCGTCGGTCCCCGACGCCGACTGGCTGGTGTTCGCCGCCTCCTCGGGCGGGCGCGGCGCCGACGCCGCCCGCCGCGTCTACGTCGAGGGCCTGGAGACGACGATCGACCACTTCGCGGCCCGCGACGAGCCACCGGACCGCCTGGTCTACACGTCGAGCACCGGCGTGTACGGCGACCACGGTGGCGACTGGGTCGACGAGGCGACGCCGCTCGATCCGACCACCGAGAAGACCCGCGTGCTCGCCGAGGCCGAGCGCGTCGCCCGGGAGAGGGCGGCCGAGCGGGGGATCGACGGCACCGTCGCCCGCTTCGCCGGGCTGTACGGCCCCGGCCGCTACCGGCTGGAGCGCTACCTCGACGGGCCGGTGACCGAGGGCTACCTCAACATGGTCCACCGGGACGACGCGGCCGGGGCGGTCGCCCACCTCCTGACCGAGGACCTCGCACGCGACGAGGTCGTGCTCGTCGTCGACGACGAACCCGCCGACAAGTGGGCGTTCGCGGACTGGCTGGCCGACCAGTACGGCGTCCCGTCGCCGGAAAAGCGGACGAAGGCCGACCGCCTCGACGCGGGCGACCTCTCCGAGGCCGCCCGCCGGCGCATCCTGACGAGCAAGCGCTGTTCGAACGACCGGCTCCGCGACCTGGGCTACGGGTTCGCGTACCCGACCTACCGCGAGGGGTACCGGGCCGCCATCGCCGCTTTCGGCGAGGAGTGAGTCGGTGGCTCTCGGCCCGTACCGGCTCCCCGCTCGACGGACACGCGATCCGCGTCACGACGGCGTTCCGGGGTGGCGCCCCGCCGTCCGAGAGGGTATTCTGTCGTCTGATAAGCGAACTAATGTGGGAATATTCATGCCGGATGACCTGCAGGGTGCACGTATGGGTGGGAGCCGATGGTGACGCCTGGGGGGGTGGCCCAGAGCGCGCTCGACCGGGCCGCGGACGTCGTCGGATCCAGCCCCGAGCTCATCGCGGCGGTCGTGGTGAGCGCGATCACGCTCGCCATCGGCGCGTACGCCCTCCGGCGGTTCGAGCGGCCGATGGGGACGCGGTTCGTCGAGCACCTCGCCGACCAGGAGGAGGTGACGGTGCTGATGCACCCCAACCCGGACCCGGACGCGATGGCCGCGGCCATCGCCGTCGCCAACCTCGCGGGGCAGGTCGACACCGGCGCGACGATCCAGTACCCCGGCCAGATCCGCCACCAGGAAAACCGGGCGTTCCGGAACGTCCTCGACCTCGACCTGGAGCAGATCGAACACGTCACCGACCTCGCGGCGGAGGCGGTCGTCCTCGTCGACCACAACAAGCCCCGCGGGTTCGCGGGCGCCGGCGGCGTCCTCCCCTTCGCCGTCGTCGACCACCATCCCGGCGACGGCACCGGCGAGGCGTTCACCGACGTGCGCACCGACTACGGCGCCTCCGCCTCCATCGTCGCCGAGTACTTCCAGAACGTCGGGGGCGACCCCGTCCCGCCGGACATGCACGAGAGCGAGGTCGACGCCGAGTTCGTCGTCCCCTCGCAGGTCGCCACGGGCCTGCTCTACGGCATCCTCACCGACACCAAGCGCCTCACCAGCGGCTGTTCGAGCGCCGACTTCTCGGCGGCGGGCTTCCTGTATCCGGGCGTCGACGAGGACCTCCTCGACCGCATCGCCAACCCGCAGGTCAGCAAGGACGTCCTCGAGGCGAAGGCGCGGGCCATCGCCGCGCGCAAGATCGAGGGCTCCTTTGCCGTCAGCGACATCGGATCGGTGTCGAACGTCGACGCCATCCCCCAGGCCGCCGACGAACTCCTGCGCCTGGAGGGGGTCACCGCCGTCGTCGTCGTGGGCGAGTGCGACGGCACGATGCACCTCTCGGGGCGCTCGCGGGACGACCGGGTCCACATGGGCCGCGCGCTCGACGCCGCCGTCTCGGAGTACGCCAACGCCAGCGCCGGCGGCCACGCCCGCATGGGCGGCGGCCAGATCCCCGTCCAGGAGTTCGCCGTCGGCACCGACGGCGGCCAGCAACTCCAGCGCTCGACGCTCGTCGATCGACTGTTCGAGACGATGGCCGGCGACGTCTGAGGGGACCCGTCGTCGGGTCTCGACTACCCCGTAACCGCGGCGCCTTTCCCCCCGCGGCCCGTCGTCCCCGGCATGGCGACCCCATCGGGGACGTGGGCCTACCGCGACCGCTTCGGCGACGCCTACGGCCGAACGTTCTTCCGGCGGTTCGGCGACTGCGTGGTGTCGAGCGTCGGCGCCGGCACCTACCTCGGCGACCCGACCGACGCCGTCGACGACCGCTACCGGGCGGCGCTCGTTCAGGCGTTCGACAACGGCTGCAACGTCGTCGACACCGCGATCAACTACCGCTGTCAGCGCGCCGAGCGCGTCGTCGGCGGCGCGCTCGACGCGAGCGGGATCGACCGCGAGTCGCTGCTCGTGGCGACCAAGGGGGGGTTTCTCCCCTTCGACGGCTCGCGTCCGGCCGACCCCTCGGCGTACGTCACCCGGGAGTTCCTCGACGCCGGGCTGGTCGACCTCGACGACCTCGCGCGCGGGAGCCACTGCATCGCGCCCGGATTCCTGTCGTGGTCGCTCGACCGCTCGCTCGACAATCTGGGCGTCGAGGCGGTCGACCTCTACTACGTCCACAATCCCGAGACGCAACTGCGCGCCCGGAGCCGCGAGGCGGTGTACGACGCCCTGGAGGACGCGTTCCGCCTGCTCGAACGCCGGCGAGCCGCCGGCGACCTCCGGCACTACGGAGTGACGAGCTGGGAGGCGTTCCGGGTCGACGAGGGGGACGACGCGTATCTCTCGCTGCCCGAGATTCACGCCCGCGCCCGCGCCGCGGCGGCCGCCGAGGGCGCCGACGACTGCGGTTTCGCGGCCGTTCAGCTCCCGTTCAACGTCCTGTGGGCCGACGCCGTTCGTACCGCGGCACAGCCTCACGAGCGCGACGGTGAAGGCGAGTCCGACGGCGACGGCGGGCGGTTGAGCGCGCTCCGGTGGATCCAGGAGCGCGGCCTGTCGGCGTTCGCCAGCGCGCCGCTCGCGCAGGGAGAACTCGCGGCGCCCGGCGGCATCCCCACCGAGATCGACGACCTGCTGTCGGGGGACACGCCCGCCCAGCGGGCGATCAACTTCGCGCGGAGCGCGCCCGGGGTCACCTGCGCGCTGGTCGGGACGGGCCGGCCGAGCCACGCCGCGGAGAACCTGGCGGCGGGCACCTTCGACCCGCTGGGGGCGCGGGCCTTCGACGACGTGTTCGCCTGAGGCCGCCGGGCCCCCGGCGTCCCCTGGCGCGAGAACAGTCCGACGCGGCGCTCAGCGGAGTTCCTTCCACTCGGCCCCGCACTCGGGGCAGGTGCGAACCGAGAACACCTCGTCGGGATCGTTCTTCTTCTTCAGCGTCTCGTCGCACGCCGTACACGCGAGTCGCTCGTACGTGTCCTTGTGTAAGTCCCCGTCGCGTAGCCCCTTCCGCGTCGTCTCCATGCCCTCGGTTTGGGTGGGGTAGCTCAAAAAGGCCCCGGCGACCGCCGCCCGTGTCAATCGCCCGTCACGCGGGGCGTACGCCGGCGTCGTGCCCGGCGGATCGGCGCGGTGGAACCGGCGCGGTGGAGCCGGCACGGTCGAACTCGGCGCCGCAACAGAACCCGGCGGGGCGGTCGCACCCGGCGGTGTAATCCCGAGCCCGCGAACTTATACGGACGCGTACACTACGATTTCCCATGCCTGCGACCCTCGAAGTCGAGTGTACGAACCCGAACTGCGAGATGGACATGTTCGAGCTTCACTACACGTACGACATGCCCGACGACGTGGGCGTCGAGGACTTCGTCTGCCCGTACTGCCGGGAGGGGTCGTTCCTGGAGGCGATCGAGCTATGAGCGGCCTCGGGGAGTTCGGCAAGTCGACGATGAACGCGATCCTCGAACGGGTCGGCCGGGGGGTGTCCCGGGTCCAGGAGCGCAAGCCCCTCCCCTACGACCTGCTGGAGAGCGACGAGGCCTACCTCGTCGTCTTCGACGCCCCCGGCGCGACCCGGAGCGACGTCCAGGTCCGGTTTCTGGAGGGGGAGGTCCAGGTCCGGCTCGACCGCTTCCGCGACTTCCACGAGGGCTTCGAGATGCGCTTCCCCGGGCGCGGGCTGTCGCTGGACGGCCGCGCCGAACTGCCCGCGGACGCGAGCGTCGACGTGAGCGAGGCGTCCGCGACGCTCTCGACGAACGGGACGCTTCGCGTGCGGATCCCGAAGGACGGCGCCGCGACCGACGTGACCGTCCGCGAGGAGGGCGAGGACGCCGAGTTCGAGGGCGACGGTGACGGCGACGGCGACGCGGTCGAGGCCTGACCGCGGACGCCGCTTTCTTCTCTCGCGCCGCCGTCAGTCGAGGAACGCCTCGACGCCGCGTGCGGGGTAGCCGACGATCCGATCGACGCCGGCCTCCCGCAGCGCGGCGACCCGCTCGGCCACGGTCGTCGGCGTCCCGACGAGCGCGTAGTCGCGCACGGCGGCCGCGAGAACCTCCCGCGCCCGGCCGGTGGCGTCGGCGTCGGTCGCGGCCCCTTCCGGGAGCGCCCGGGCGACGGGGCGTCGCCGGGCCGCGTAGGCGCCCACGGCGTCGAGCGCCGCGTCGTCGTCGTCGACGAGGACCGTCGGCGCGTACACGGCGACCTCGCCGTCGAAACCGGCCGCCCGGAGCGCCCGGACGTCGCGGCGGGTCGACCGCGAGAGCAGTTCGTACTGCACGTCGACGTCTTCGGAACCGACGAAGCAGACGCGCGTCACGGGCGGGTGACCGAAAGTGGACGAGAGGCTCGCTTACGGAGCGGTGCGCGTACCGTGTACGGAGAGGCGTGAATCATAGCTGGCAGCGTCGAGGGCGTCGAGAGATGTCAGAACGGTCGAGAAGGAGGGATAAATCGATTGCGGTCGGACGCCTCGTCACCGGCGGTTGCCGGACTCAACCGCGCCCGGCGTCAGCGGTTGCCGGTCTCGTCGAGCCAGGCGGCGGCACACCCCTCGTCGCAGAAGGCGAGGAGCCGACGCTCTCGGGTCAGCTTCGACCCCGCTTCGGGCGTCCGCTCCCGGTCGAGTTCCACCTGGTAGTGCGGGCCCCGGAGGTCGACGCGCTCGCCGCAGGTCGGACACGTCTCGCTCGCGGCGTCCCAGTCGCTGCGCGGGACCACCTGCCTCACGGTCCACTCCTCGTCCGACGGCGGCGGGGCGGGACGGCACGTCTTTGACATTACCAGTTCGTACGGTCCGAAGGTATGTAAATCCATTTTTGCCCAATCTATCACGCAATAAGCAACAATGATTACCTTCTCTTCGGTGTGAGGTGAACATACACATAGAAAGTTGTGCGTCGCGTTCGCACGGGACGCACCGGCGGTCTCGCGCGAACCGTCGCGTCGAGAGCGAGGGGCCCGGCGCCGGGACGCCGGTCACGAAACGGTCCGGCCTCAGAGCGATCCGATCTCAGAGCGATCCGACCTCAGAACGGACCAACGTCAGAGAGAGCCGAGTTCGGCGCTTCGCCCCGCCTCCCGCGCCGTGTCCAGGAGTCCGTCGGGCTCGGCGTCCAGCACGTCGTCGAGCGTCGCGTTCGTCTCGGGGTGGGCGGGCGCGATCCTGTCACAGCCGACGGGCAGCGTCGCGTCGGTGTACGTTCCGAGTTCCCGCGCCATCGCCACGATGTCGGGCTTGTCCTCGGTGAGCAGCGGGCGGTGGACCGGCCGCGACGCCGCGGCGTCGGTGACCGCCAGGTTCCAGCCGGTCTGACTCGACTTCTGTCCCAGCGCCTCCCCCGTCGCGACGCTGTGGGCGTCGACGGTCTCGGCGACGCCCTCGGCCGCGGCCAGCATCGCGCGGCGGAGCGACAGCATCCGCGTGTGCTCGGCGCTCTCGACGACGCGATCGACGACCTCGCCGCCGTCGACGATCCGGGGGTGCAGGTCCGCTCGGGGGGCGCGCTCGGCGCCCGTCCGGACGGCTTC